>Ga0102589_1000390_pt1 | contig 94760 bp, 82 predicted proteins | sample AraplaMF_Col_mLB_FD_76858 | JGI IMG/M metagenome (GOLD analysis project Ga0102589, IMG submission 76858) | Arabidopsis root microbial communities from the University of North Carolina, USA - plate scrape MF_Col_mLB | ecosystem: Host-associated > Plants > Roots > Endosphere | place: USA...
CAGCAGCTACTCCTCAATCGACGATGCCAGGCGCAATATCGGCACCTTCCTGGAGACAACCTACAACCGCCAGAGGCTCCATTCCGCCCTCGGCTACAGACCCCCAACCGAATTCGAAGCTGACCTCACCAACTCTCGATCCCACCAACCCCAACAGCCCTCTGTCACCTAAACTCTACTGTCTCAGTCCAGGGGTGCAGTCCAGCATTGTCACCGAAATGAAAAATGCACTGTCACCGAAATTCGTGATCGCGAGCATTGATCCGGATGGGCCGGCTTCGATGGCCACACATATCATATTATGATAGTCTTGGAGGGTAATTTTGGCGTCGCAATCAACTGGGAGATCAAAGATGGCTGGAATCTATCTCAATGAAGCTGAAAATTCTGACAAATTTGAAATAGAACTTATCTACATCGCAACCGATCCCAAGGCTCCAGTGTGGCAACAAGAAGTGACGCTGTATTCGGAGCCGTCGTATAAGGGAAAATCGAAATCCTTCAAAATTGGAAATCATGACATAATCAAACTATTCGAATCTGATTTTAACGACTTCAGATCCTCTAAAATCCCCCAGGGCTTGGGCTTGAGCATAATTTGTAAAGGTGACGATCGTGACTTTCTTAGTGACCGTACCGATATCAGCATCAAGCAGATAGTCGAGGATATACATTATCACACCAGGACCGCCGGCCCCTGGAGCATCACGATCCTCTCCCCGGAAGAGGCCCTGGAGACTCACAGATATCTACGGCAAATGGAGAAAATAACGGGAGGCCTTGCGGGCGCCCCCATAGACGCCAACCCCGGCCTGTTCAAGCCCTTTTAAGTAGGCGGCAGGTCCTTTCGTCGCCCCACCCTTGACGTCACCATCGCGCAGGTTGGGCTCGCCCGAGGCGAACTCGACCTGCGATCTGATCGGCGTCACCGGCAGCGGCACGGACGGCCGAATGCCGGAAGACCCGGAGGCGCAGTTCCGCAACGCCTTCGGCACGATCGGGCTGGTGCTGCGCGAGGCCGGGCTTCCGGCCGGCGGTCGAGATGGCGAGCCACCATGTCGGCCTGCCCGGCATTTCGACCTGTTCGACGCCGCCCGACTGGCCCCTGTCGAGGCCCCTACCCGGCCTGGACAGCGGTCGAGGCGGCCGGCCTCAGGCGCGCGAGGCCGCGATCATCGAGATCCGGGTGATCGCGAGTCGTGATCGGGACGGGTGAGCATGTCCGCGAACGACCCTTCGCCGCCGCTCATCCCCCCACCCCCGCCGCGTGGAACGCGAGCCCGAGATGGTCGCGGAAGGCGCGCACCGCCGGGGTCATCGCCAGGTCGCGCTTCCAGGCCAGGCCGGCATCCATGGTCGGCACCGGCTCGGCCAGCGCCCGCTTCTCGATCCGCTGGCCGTCCAGCGACCACGGCCGGTAGACCATGTCCGACAGGATCGTCACCCCCATCCCGGCCGCGACCATGGAGCGGACCGCCTCGACCGATGACGTCTGGAACACGATGGTCGGCTGGTGCGGCGTGCGGTCCCAGTAGCGCTTGGCGGTGAAGGCGGCCTCGTCCACCGTCAGCATGATGTAGGGCTGACGCGCCACATCGGCCAGCGACACGCGCTCCTGCTTCTGCAGCGGGTGGTCGACCGGCAGCCAGAGATGGCGGGCGGAGCGGAACAGCGTCTCCGCCGCGATCTGGTCGGTGTTCTCCAGGTTCGAGGTCAGCATCACCGCGAGGTCGAGCTCGTCGCGCACCAGCCCGTCCTCGATCGCGGTGCGATGGGCCTCGCGCAGCTCGACCGTCACCTGCGGATAGGCGCGGCGGAAGCGGGCCAGATAGGGCGGCAGGAAATAGCCGGCCACGGTGTAGGTGACGCCGACCCGCACCCGGCCCTCGACCGGCGCAATGTCGCCGGAGACCCGCATCGCCTCCGCCACCGCCGCCGCGATCGCCCGGGCCTGCGGCAGGAAGCGTGCGCCCTCATGGGTCAGCGACACGCCGCTGGCGTGGCGGAACAGCAGGCGGGTGCCGAGCAGGTCCTCGAGCTGGCGGATCGCCGCCGTGACCGCCGATTGCGAGACGTTCAGTTCCACCGCCGCCTGGCTGATCTGGCCCAGCTCCGCCGCAGCGATGAAGTAGCGGACCTGGCGGAAGGAGAAGCTCAACCGGCACCTGCAACCTGAGGTCGAGTGATATCGGAAAACCAGATATCGGTCTGAAGAAGATACTATTTCACAGGGGCGCGGCGCAGCGCAATGATGGGCCAGCAACCGGCCCGGACCCGAACGGCATCGCCCTTCGGTCGAACCGGACGGATCCAGACAGAGAGGCCTCCATGCGCGTTCCGCGCCCCGGCGTCGCCGTGCCCGCCCGGTTTGAAAGGTTCTGACGCATGACCGAGATCAACTGCGACATGGGCGAGGGCTTCGGCCTGTACCGGATGGGCGACGACGACGCGCTGATGCCGCTGATCTCCGTTGCCAATGTCGCCTGCGGCTTCCACGCATCGGACTTCAACCACATGCGCCGCACGGTGCAACTGGCCAGCAAGCATGGCGTGCGGGTCGGCGCCCATCCGTCTCTGCCCGACCTGCAGGGCTTCGGCCGGCGCGAGATGAAGATCGGCCGCGACGAGCTGGCCAACTGCATCATCTACCAGATCGGCGCGCTGAAGGGCTTCCTGGACGCCGAGGGCATGCGCCTCAACCACATCAAGCCACATGGGGCGCTGTACGGCATGGCGGCGCAGCAGGAGCCGATCGCGCATGCGATCTGCGATGCCGCCGACGTGTTCCGGGTGCCGATCCTGGGCATGGCCGGGACGCTGCATGAGAGCGTGTATCAGAGCCGCGGCCACCGCCTGGTGTCGGAGTTTTACGCCGATCTCGACTATGGCGATGACGGGTACCTGGTGATCGTGCGGTCGCGCGGCGCCATCGACCCGAAGCGGGCGGCGGAGCGGTCGCTGCGGGCCTTGACCGAGGGCAAGGTTGCGTCCCAGGGCGGCAAGGACATCGCGGTGACGCCGGATTCGATCTGCATCCATTCCGACACGCCGAACGCGGTCGAGGTGGCGCGCGCCGTGCGCGACGCCATCGGTCCGTATCTCCGCGCGGCGTGAGGGGCGGCCGGTGAAGACGCTGCTGATCGCCAATCGCGGCGAGATCGCCTGCCGCATCATCCGCAGCGCCAGGGCTTTGGGCCTGGCGACGGTCGCGGTGCATTCCGACGCCGATGCCAAGGCGCTGCATGTCGCGCTGGCGGACAAGGCCATGCATATCGGCCCGTCCAAGCCGGCCGAGAGCTACCTGAAGATCGGTGCGATCCTCGACGCCGCCCGCGGCAGCGGGGCCGATGCCGTCCATCCCGGCTATGGCTTCCTGGCCGAGAATGAGGGCTTCGCCCGCGCCGTGGCCGAGGCCGGGCTGACCTGGGTCGGGCCGACGCCGGAGTCGATCGAGGCGATGGGTGACAAGGCCCGCGCCCGCGCCTTGGCCGAGGCCGCCGGCGTGCCGGTGCTGCCCGGCAGCCGGCGCTTTGCCGAGGGCGAGCTGGAGGGGATCGAGGCGGCGGGCGACTGGGTCGGCTATCCGCTGCTGGTCAAGGCCTCGGCCGGCGGCGGCGGCATCGGCATGCGCGTGGTCGACGCGCCGACGGATCTGCGCAAGGTGGCGGAATCGACCCAGGGCATGGCGGCGCGCAGCTTCGGCGACGGCGCCGTGTTCCTGGAGCGCTATGTCCGCAACGCCCGGCATGTCGAGGTCCAGGTGTTCGGCTTCGGCGACGGCCGCGCCATCCACCTGTTCGAGCGCGAATGCTCGGTGCAGCGGCGGTTCCAGAAGATCGTGGAGGAGAGCCCCTCCCCCGGCATCTCCGCCGCCACCCGCGCCCGGATGACGACGGCGGCGGTGGCCCTGGCCGAGGCGGTGCGCTATCGCGGCGCCGGCACCATGGAGTTCGTGGTCGACGCCGACAGCGAGGCGTTCTTCTTCCTGGAGATGAACACCCGCATCCAGGTCGAGCATCCGGTGACCGAGGCGGTGACCGACCTCGACCTGGTGGCGCTGCAGCTGCGCCTGGCCGCCGGCGAGGCGCTGGAGCTGCGGCAGGAGGACATCCGGCAGCAGGGCCACGCCATCGAATGCCGGCTCTATGCCGAGAACCCGGCCAAGATGTTCCTGCCGCAGCCCGGCACGCTGGCGCGGCTGGCGCTGCCGGAGGGGATGGCAGGCATCCGCGTCGACACCGGCGTGCGCCAGGGCGATGCGGTGACGCCGTTCTACGACCCGATGATCGCCAAGATCATCGCCCACGGCCCGGACCGTGCCGCCGCCATCGACCGGATGCTGGCGGCGCTGGGGCGGGTCGAGGTGGAGGGGCTGGTCGCCAACGCGACGTTCCTGGCGCGCACGGTCGGCCACCCGGCCTTCCGCGAAGGCCGCACCACCACGAGCTTCGTCGATACTTACAAGGCCGAATTGATCGGCTGATCATCGTCAAACAGACAGGGCGGGCAGGCAGGGAGACAGGGATGATCTACGAGACGCCGGCATTCCGGCCGGGGGGCGACCGGTACATGCTGATCGAGTTCGGCAACGAGATGAATCTCGAGCTGAACTTCATGGCCCAGGGCCTGGCCACCGCCATCGCCGAGCAGAAGACCAAGGGCGTGATCGAGACCGCGCCCTGCTTCGCCTCGATGCTGATCCATTACGAGCCGGACGAGATCTCCTATGCCGACCTGTCGCGCGAGCTGGAGCGGCTGATCGCCGCCCTGGGCCCGTCCGACGACATCGAGCTGGAGAGCCGTGTCTTCTACTTCCCGACGGTCTATCTCGACCCGTGGACGCGGGAATGCGTGCAGGACTACATCGCCAAGATCGCGCCGAAGCAGACCGACCCGGAATTCGTGGCCGAGCTGAACGGGCTGTCGGACGTGCAGCAGTTCGTCCGGGTCCATTCCGGCACCGAATACTGGGTGGCGTCGCTGGGCTTCTGGCCCGGCCTGCCCTTCATGATGGCGCTGGACCCGCGCTGCAAGCTGACCGCGCCGAAATACAACCCGCCGCGCACCTGGACGCCGAAGGGCACGGTCGGGATGGGCGGCGCCTCGACCGCGATCTACCCGGAGCACCTGCCCGGCGGCTACCAGATCTTCGGCCGCATCCCGGTGCCGATCTGGGACCCGGAGAAGCGCTTCGGCGTGTTCTCGGACTCGATCTGCCTGTTCCGTCCCGGCGACCGGGTGAAGTTCGTGCCCTGCACGGTCGAGGAGTTCGAGGAGGCCGAGCGGCGCGTCGCCGACGGCAGCTACGTCTACAACGTGGTCGAGTACCAGAAGTTCTCCGTGCGCCAATACAAGCGCTGGGTCGGGTCGCTCGACCTGGCCCGCCGGTTCTGAGGAGGCCCGCATGCTCGAGGTGATCAAGCCGGGGCTCGAGACCTCGGTGCAGGACTGGCCGGGCCGGATCGGCTTCTGGAACCAGGGCTTCCCGCCCTCCGGGCCGATGGATTCCTGGTCGTTCCGCCTGGCCAATGTGCTGGTCGGCAACGCACCCGGCGCGGCCGGGCTGGAGTGCCAGTTCCTGGGCCCGACGCTGAAGTTCCAGCGCAACGGCGTGGTCGCCGTGACCGGCGCCGACATGCAGGCGGCGCTGGACGGCGAGCCCTTGCCGATGTGGCAGTCGGTGGCGGTCGAGGCCGGCCAGACCCTGGCCATGGCCTTCGCCCGCACCGGCGCCCGCACCTATATCGCCGTGGCCGGCGGCATCGAGACCGAGCCCTGGCTGGGCGCCCGCGCCACCTTCCACAAGGCCGGCGTCGGCGGCATGAACGGCCGGGCGATCAAGGAAGGCCAGTCGGTGCCGGTGGCCGAGGCCGCGGGCCAGCCCGGGCGCCGGGTCAAGGCCGAGTCGCGGCCGGACTTCGCCAAGGCGAAGCGCTGGACCGTCGAGGTGGTGGCCGGGCCGAATGACGACTGGATCGACGCCGCCGGGCATGAGCGCTTCCTGTCGGCCGACTGGAAGCTGTCGGCCAAATCCGACCGCACCGGCTTCCGCCTGGACGGGCCGCAATGGAGCTTCACCGACAAGGCGACGGACAAGGCGCCGGAGCACGGGTCGCTGCCGTCCAACATCATCGACCAGGGCTATCCGCTGGGCGCCATCAACCTGGCCGGGCAGACGCCGATCATCCTGGTCAATGACGGGCCGTCGATGGGCGGCTTCATCAACCCCTACACCGTGCCGCAGGCCGCGTTCTGGAAGCTGGGCCAGTCGCGGCCCGGCGAGATCTACAATTTCAAGGCGGTCTCGGTCGACGAGGCCCAGGCCATGGCCCGCCGGCTGCGCGAGCTGTGCACTGAGGCATCGATCGAGACCGCGTAACCGGGCAAGCGGCCGGGACCCGTCCCGGCGGCTCCGCCTTTCCTGTCATTGCCGGGCTTGACCCGGCAATCCAGGGCGGCCCGAGCAGCTCTTCGTGGCCTCTGGATCATCGGGTCAAGCCCGGTGATGACACCAAGGAAACACATCTGACGACAGGGAAGACCATGGCGACCGAAGTGAAGACCCAGACCGCGGGCAACATGTGGAAGGTGCTGGTCAAGCCCGGCGACTCGGTGGCGGCCGGCGACACGCTGTTCATCATGGAGGTGATGAAGATGGAGGTGCCGCATGAGGCGCCGGTCGCCGGCACCGTCGCCTCCGTCCATGTCGAAGAGGGCGCCGAGGGGCTGGACGCCGACCAGACGGTGGTGGTGATCGACTGACGCGACGGTCCAGAGATGTCATCATCCCCGCATCGGGAGGACTGAACGGCCGCACCGGCCGGATGACACGCAGCGACGAAGGAGGAGAGACATGACCGGGGAGGTCTGGATCGACGCCTGCGCGACGGACGACATCGAGCCGGAGGATGTGATCCGCTTCGACCATGGCGGCCGCAGCTTCGCCATCTACCGCACCGAGGACGACCGCTACTTCGCCACCGACGCGCTGTGCACGCATGAATACGCGCTGCTGTCCGACGGGCTGGTGATGGGCACGACCATCGAATGCCCGCTGCACCAGGGCAGTTTCGACTTCACCACCGGCGAGGCCAAGAGCCCGCCGGTCTGCGAGGACCTGCAGACCTATCCGGTGAAGGTGGAGGGCGGCCGGGTCCATCTCCGGCTCGATTGACGGGCGAACCGAACCGCCGACGCGAATGACGTGTTGACTGGTGGAGAGCACCGCAAGGGAGCCCACCATGGATCCGCTCGTGATCTTGAAGCGCAGCCGGCCCGGCGACCGGCTGGAGATGATCAACTCGAACGGCGACAAGGACGACATCGTCGTCGCCCAGATCGACCTGGAGAAGCAGCAGATCATCCCGGAGCAGGGCAACGCCATCGCCTTCGGCGATGTCGGCGAGGTCGTGAACCACAGCGAGAAGCAGCGCCGGGCGGGCTGACGGCGGCGCGCGGCAGACTCAGAAGCTCGGCGGGGTGATCGCCCAGATCACCTGGGTGATGCCGGGGCCGGGGTTGCGGTAGCGGTGCGGCCGGGTGCTGGCGAGGGCGAAGCTGTCGCCGGCGCCGAGGACGTAGAGCTTCTCGTCGACCCACAGCTCCAGCGCGCCGGACAGGATGAAGGCGGCCTCCTCGCCCTCATGGGTGTAGCTGTCCGGGCTGCCGGCGCCGGGCTGGATGGTGCACAGCAGCAGTTCCAGCTGGCCGTCGAGATTGGGCACCAGCAGCTCGTCGGTCAGGCCGAGCCCGCCCATGTCCAGCACCTTGCGCCGGCCGGCGCGAACCACGACGCGGTCCTCGTCGTCCCGTGGCGTGGGGTCGCGGAAGAACCAGCCGATGGTCACGCCCATGGCGCTGCTGATCAGCTGCAGCTGGCGGATGGTCGGCGTCGACAGCCCGCGCTCGACCTGCGACAGATGGCCGACCGACAGGCCGGTGGTGGCGGCCAGCTTCGTCAGCGTCAGGCCGCGCTGCTGCCGCAGCTCACGGATCTGCGGTCCGATCGTGTCGACCGGGTCGCCGGACGGCTGGTCGGAGTCCGCCCCCTGCAGCCCCGGATCACTGTGTTCGCCTTCGGTCATGGCCCCACCTTCACGCCGGCCTCACGCTCGCCTGGCCTTGACGTCGCGCAGGATCTCGCGCGCGGCGTTGTGGCCCGGGATGCCGGAGACGCCGCCGCCCGGATGCATCGACGAGCCGCAGATGTAAAGCCCCCGGAACGGCGTGCGGTAATCGGCATAGCCGGAGACCGGGCGCTGGAAGAACAGCTGGTCGGTCGACAGCTCGCCATGGAAGATGTGGCCCTGCGGCAGCGCCACGATGCGCTCGATGTCGGGCGCCACCAGCAGCTGAGCCTCGATCACGTCGTTGGAGAAGCCGGGCGCGTACTCCTCGATCGTGTCGAACACGGTCTTGCGGAACTTATCCTTCTCCGTCGCCCAGTCGCCACCCTTCAGCGTGTAGGGGGCGTGGCCGCCGAACAGGTTGACGACATGCTTGCCGGGCGGGGCCAGGCTGTCGTCGACGATGGTCGGCACCACCGGCGTCAGGAACGGCCGGCTGGAGTACCAGCCGTATTTGGCGTCGTCATAGGCCCGCTCGAGATAGTCGATGTCGGGCGCGATGTGCATGTAGGTCGGGTAGCTGAAATTGCCGAGCGCCCCGTCGGCCCTGACCTTGTCGAGGATGCGGTATTGCGGCGGCCGCTCGCAGGCGATGTTCATCTTGAAGGCGGTGGAGAAGCTGCGGTAGCCGCGGATCTCGCGCAGCACCTCGGCCGGCAGATGCGCCTCGCCGATCATGTCGAGATACAGCGTCTTGGCGCTGGCGTTGGAGACGATGATCCGGGCGGAATAGGTGTCGCCCGCCTTGGTGGTGACGGCCGTGGCGCGGTCGCCGGTCAGCCGCACCTCCTTGATCTCGGCCTCGGTGACGTGGTCGACGCCGATGGTCCGGCCGTAGGAGGCCAGCGCCTGGGTGATCGCGCCCATGCCGCCCTTGATGAAGCCCCAGCCGCCCGCGCCCTCATGCTCGCCCATGATGTGGTGCATGATGACATAGGCCGATCCCGGGGTCTTCGGCCCGGCGAAGGTGCCGATCGAGGCGTAATAGGCCAAGACCGCCATCACCCGGTCGTCCTCGAACCATTCGCGCAGGAAGTCGTAGGCGCTCATGCTCAGCATGTCGGCGACGCGGTACATCTTGCGGCCGATCTTGCGGTGCCGCCACAGCAGGGCGGCGCTGTCGCGGAAGCCGCGCCAGTCGCGCCGCGCCGGGTCGACCGGCGTCTCCCACAAGAGCTTGCGCACGATCTGCGCCGCCTCCTGCAGGTAGCGGTCGAATTCGGGATAGATCGCGGCGTCCTTCTGCGAGAACTTGGCGAAACTGGCCTGGGTCTTGGCCATGTTGTCGGAGAAGACGATGTAGTCGTCGCCCCCGACCGGCGAGACCATGTCCGAGCACGGCAGCACCTGCAGCCCGTGCTTCTTCAGCTCGAAGTCGCGGATGATGCGCGGATGCAGCAGGCTCATCAGGTAGGAGAAGATCGAGGCACGGAAGCCGGGCGCGATCTCCTCCGTCACCGCGGCGCCGCCGAGGACCTTGCGGCGCTCCAGCACCAGCACCTTGAGGCCGGAGCGGGCCAGGTAGTTGGCGCAGACCAGGCCGTTGTGGCCGGCGCCGATGATGATGGCGTCGTAGCGCTTGGCCGCCGCCGCGCCATCGGGCTGGGAAGACGTCGTGGTGGTCATCGCTCTCTCTACTCGGCGGCGGCGCAGTGGGCCGGGGCGGGATGGCCGGCCATGCCGCGGCGGACCATATCCTGGAAGGCGTGCACGGCATGCTCGTGCTTCGGCGACAGCGGGCCGCGCTGATAGATGCCGGCGTTCAGGTTGCGCTGCACCCCGGTGATGATGTCGAGGTCCTCGCTGACGATCTGGGCCGACCATTCGATCGACTGGCGGTTCTCCGCCGCCTTCTCCGGCGACACGTCGGTGAAGAAGTACCAGTTGATGTGGCGCAGCCGGCCAGCGCCCAGCGGCTCCAGCGTCGCGATCGAGCTGCCCCAGTCGTACAGGTTCAGCATCAGGAACGGGAAGCGGTAGAAATAGGCGCCGCGGGTCAGCCCGCCGTCCCGCTTCGGCGCGTGCAGGTGGAACATCTCGTCATCCACGTCGATGCTATAGCGCTCCATGTCCAGCGACGCGCACAGGCCGGGATGCATGGTCCGGCAGTGGTAGCATTCGAGGTAGTTCTCGCCATAGGTCTTCCAGTCGACCTCGCAGTCGCGGTTCTTCTCGGCGAACCAGTGCTGCTGCTCCAGCGGATAGTCGGCGGCCAGGGCGTCGATGGGCCCGAGCCACTCGCGCAGCCCCTCCCCCTCCGGCGCGATGCGCAGGAAGACCAGGCCGCGCCACTCCTCGGCGGCGATGCGGTACAGGCCCCACTCCTGCGGGTCGAAGGCGGGGGCGGAGCCGAAATCGGGCGACCGCTTCAGCTTGCCGTCCAGCGTGTAGCTCCAGCTGTGATAGGGGCAGACCACCAGGCGCGGGCACTGCCCCTCCGGCTTGGTCAGCAGCTGGGCGCCGCGGTGGCGGCAGACATTGTGGAAGGCGCGCACCTGCCCGTCCCCGCCGCGGATGGCGAAGACCGGATAGCCGGCGACCGTGCCGGTGACGTAGTCGCCGGGATCGCGCAGCCGGGCGGCCCAGGTGAACAGCATCCAGTGCCGGGCGAAGATGCGCGTGCGCTCCTGCTCGTAGCGCTCCGGGTCGCGGTACCAGGCGGCGGGCAGGGTCCAGGTGAAGCCGTCCGCGGGGTTCGTCATCGTCATGGTGCAACCTCTCGGTCGGTCGCCGCCGGCTCGCGGCCGGCGCGCAGGATCTGAAGGACAACCAGCAGCAAGGTCAGGGCGAACAGCACCGTCGCCGCCGCCGCGATGGTCGGGTCCACCCGCTCATTGATGCCGTCCCACATCTTGCGCGGCAGGGTGTAGACCGCGCGGGCGGCGATGAAGAGGGTGACCACGATCTCGTCCCAGGAGGTGAGGAAGGCGAAGACCCCGCCGGCCAGGATGCCGGGCAGGATCTGCGGCAGGATCACCCAGCGGATGGTCTGGGACTGGGAGGCGCCGAGCGAGCGCGACGCCTGGTCCTGGCGCGGATCGACCGAGGCCAGCGCAGCGGAGACCGTGACCAGGACATAGGGCGCGGCCAGCAGCGTATGCGCCAGGATCACCCCGGCGAAGCTGTCGAGCAGGCCGATGCCGGCGAAGAAGCGGTAGAAGGCCAGCGCCGACACCACAGGCGGCACGATCAGCGGCGCCAGGGCCAGCATCCGGGCGAGTTCGCCCAGCGCCGAGGACAGGCGCCACAGCCCGATCGCCGCCAGCGTGCCCAGCGCCACCGACAGCGCGGTGACGGCGAGGCCGATGCCGAGGCTCTGCAGCATCGCCGAGCGCCACTGCTCGTCGCCGAACAGGGTGGCGTAATGCTGGAAGGAGATACCGTCGGTCGGCAGCGACAGGTAGCGGTTCGGCGTCACCGACAGCGGCATCGCCACCAGCGTCGGCAGCATCAGGAACAGCAGCACGGCCCAGCACAGGGCGACCAGGACGGACCAGCGCATCAGGCCCCTCCCCCGCCGAACAGGCGGCGGACATCGACGACGCGGGACAAGAGGGCGATCAGCGCCAGGACCGACAGCAGCAGCACCGACGCCATCATGGTGCCGACGCCCCAGCGCACGGTCTGGAAGATCTGCAGCCGGACATACTCCGCGATCATCACCACCTTGCCGCCGCCGAGGATCGCCGGCGTCACCAGGAAGCCCAGCGACAGGACGAAGACCAGCAGGCTGGCGGCGAAGATCCCGGGCAGGGACAGCGGCAGGAACACGCGGGCGAAGGTGCGCAGCGGCCCGGCCCCGAGTGAGCGCGAGGCGGCGCCGAGCGCCGGGTCGATGCCCTTCATCCCGGCATAGAGCGGCAGCACGGCATAGGGCACCATGTAGTGCACCATGCCGACCAGCACGCCGAACTCGTTGCGCACCAGCGGCAGCGGCTCGGTGATCAGGCCCAGCCCGGCCAGCGCCCCGTTCACCAGCCCCTCGCTGCGCAGCAGGGTCAGCCAGGCGAAGGCGCGGACCAGCACCGAGACCCAGAACGGCACCAGCACGAAGGCGGTGATCCAGACCCGGTGCCGCGGCGAGGCATGCAGCATGACATAGGCGACGAGGTAGCCGAGGACCACGGCGCAGAGCGTGGTCCAGGCGGCGACGCGGAAGGTGGTCCACAGCACCCGCTGCATGGCGTCGGAGTCCACGAGGCGCTGGTAGTTGCCGAGGCCGGGCGCCGGGTCGGTGACGCTGAGCCACAGGATGTTGGCCAGCGGCAGCAGGTAAAGCAGCAGCAGCGCCGCCATCAACGGCAGCACCAGCCCCCAGGCCGACGCCGACGTCCGGCGCCGGGCGACGGCTGGAGGTGCGCTGTCGAGAGCGGGCGCCACCATCCCTCAGCTCGCGATCAGGTCGAGGAAGTCGTTCTGCACCGTGTCGTAGTTCTCAGCGTACCAGGCGCTGTCGATCGGGATCTGGCGCTTGTAGTTCGGCTCGTAGCCGCAATCGATCTTCTGCAGCTCGGGCGTCAGGCTGGCGCTGGCGGCCGGGTTGGCCGGGCCGTTGCCGAGCAGCTTCAGGAGTTCGACCTGCCGCTCCGGCACCTGGGTCGAGGCGATGAAGTCGAACACCGCCGGCCCGGCCGGGTTCTTCGCCAGCACCGGCAGCACGCCCGGGGCGACGATGCCGTGGTCCCAGGTCCAGGTGATCTTGCCACCGGAATCCCGGTCCAGCACCGAGGCGCGGGTGTTCCAGATCGGGCCCATCGTCACCTCGCCCTCGCGGAACAGCTGCTGGCTCTCCGCCCCGCCGCCCCACAGCAGGAACTGGTCGCGGTGGTCCTTGATGATGGCGAAGGCCTTCTGCACGTCGAGCGGGTACAGCTTGTCCGGCTCGACCCCCGACCCCAGCAGCACCGCCTCCAGCGACCCGACCAGCCATTTGTAGATCGCGCGCTTGCCCGGGAAGTCCTTGAAGTTGAGGTAGTCCTTGTAGCCGTTCGGCGTCTTGCCCCCGGTCTTCTCCAGGCTGAAGGCATTGACGGTCGAGTACATGTAGGCGGCGCAGCCGTACTCGAAGGTGAATTCCGGCCGCACCTTCGCCTTGTCGACCTTGCTGTAGTCATAGGGCTGGATCAGCCCCTGCTTGCTGAGAATCGGCAGGTAGAAGCCATCGGCGTCGGTGCAGTCCCAGACGACATTGCCGCTGTCGATCATCGCCTTAATCGCGCCGGGCGTCGGCTCGGCACCCAGCACCGTGACCTTGAGGCCGCTGTCCTTGGTGAAGGGGTCGCCCCAGGCCTTGCCCCAGGCCGGCACGGCGTCGCCACCGAAATTCACCACCACCACCTCCTGCGCCGCCGCCTTGGCCGGGCCGGAGACGAGCAGCGGCGTGACGCCGAGCGCGCCGAGCACGGCCAGGAAGCCGCGCCGGTCGATGTGTCCGTCCGCGAACCGCTCCGCCGCGATGGCAGCGAGATCCGCGCGATACCGAGATGCCGTCATGTTAGCCCCCTGTCTGGTTCAGGCCGATCGGTCGTCGGCTTCGTCTTCGATCAGAACGGTAGCCTCCGGCGCCCAGCCGACCCAGGCTGTCGCGCCGAGGCCGAGATCCGGCGCCGCCTCCCAGGCGAAGCCGGTCGCGGTCAGCGGGCCGAAGGCGTCGGTGCCGACCACCACCTGCCGCGTGGCGCCGAGATAGGCGATGTCGAGCACCCGCCCCGGCACCCGGTTGGCCATGTCGCGCGGCTCCTGCGCCGCCACCCGCAGCTTCTCCGGCCGCAGCGCCAGCAGCACGCCGCGGCCGTGGGGCGGCGTCGCCGCGCCCCGATGCAGCACCGCGGCGCCGCCGGTCTCGAGCCGGATCAGGTCGCCGTCACGGCCGGCCATGCGGCCGGCGATGCAGTTGCTCTTGCCCAGGAACTCGGCGACGAAGCGGGTGTGGGGCCGCTCGTACAGCTCGTCCGGCGCGCCGGCCTGGACCAGCCGGCCGCGATTCATCACCGCCACCCGGTCGGCCATCGACAGCGCCTCGTCCTGGTCGTGGGTGACCAGGATGAAGGTGGCGCCGAGGTCGCGATGCAGCGTCTTCAGCTCCAGCTGCATCTCGGCACGGAGCTGGCGGTCGAGCGCGCCGAGCGGCTCGTCGAACAGCACGATGTCGGGGTCGAACACCAGGGCCCGGGCCACGGCGACGCGCTGCTGCTGGCCGCCGGACAGCTGCCGGGGGTGGCGGTCGTCGAAGCCGTCCAGCCGCACCCGGGCGATGGCGCCGGCGACCTTCTCCGCGATCATCGCCCGCGACACGCCGCGGACCCGCAGCGGATAGGCGATGTTCTCGGCCACGGTCATGTGCGGGAACAGGGCGTAGCCCTGGAACACCATGCCGAAGTTGCGCTTCTCCGGCGGCACGGTGGTGACGTCGCGGCCATCGACCGCGATCCGGCCGGCGCTGGGCACGACGAAGCCGGCGATCATCATCAGCAGCGTGGTCTTGCCGGAGCCGGAGGGGCCGAGCAGGGTCAGGAACTCGCCGCCCGGGATGTCGAGCGAGACGTCATCGACGGCGCGGACCGGGCCGTAGCGGCGCGACAGCCGGGTCAGCGCCAGGCCATGCGCCCTGGCAGTGGCCCGGGGGGCTTGCGATCGGTCGGCCCGCATCAGCATCGATCCTGCCTCCTGCGATCTTTTTCATTTTTGTGAAAGGAGCGTGGCGGCGATGGCGGGATGTGTCAAGGGGTACCGACGACCCGAAAATCCGGCACTCCTGCTGATCGCGCGAGCTTCACCGCCTGTTTTCCGGGCGGAGAAGCATTTTCAATCCTGTGAAATTCGAGCCTGAGCGTTGTCCCGCGCGCAGCGGCTTCATCGACGGAACGGTGCGGCGCCCCCATCTGACTCGATATGGGAGCAGACAGCGGGATCCTGAGCCGGGTGACGATCCGGGCCGTCGACGGCGACAAGCCGGGGATCGAGGCGCGGCTGCCTTATGACCGGGCCATGGTCGGGCGGCTGATGGCGGCGTTCCCGCAGGCCCGCTGGCGCGAGGCGGAGGGGGTGTGGTTCATCCCCGGCACCACCGCCGAGCGCCGGCTGACCCGCTTCCTGGCCGACCAGCTGCCGGACGGCGCCGACCATGCCGACGCCAAGGGCCGCGACGCCTATGAATTCGATCCGATCGAGAGCCGCTATCTCGAGGTCGGCGACGACCTGCAGGTCCGCACCCCCTACTCCCGCACCGTGGTCGAGCAGATGCACGCCATCCCCTGGTCGTGGTGGGATGCCGAGACGCGCAGCTGGCGGGTGCCGTTCCGGTCCTATGAGGAGCTCTGGCGGCGCTGGCCGGAGATCGAGGCCGCCGCCCGCCGCAACGAGCCGGAGGAGCGCCGCCGGCGCCGGGAGGCCGAGTGGACGCCGGAGCTCCAGCGCCGCGCCGCGATCCTGGCCGCCGAGCGCCGCCGGCACCGCTATCCCGTGTTGGCCGCCGACCCGCCGCCGCTGGAGCTGCCGGTGATGACGGAGCGATTCGGCATGCTGGTGTTCACCGGGACCGACGGCGAGATCGCCGATGTGCCCGACCCGGCCGGCATCTACGCCCATGCCGACCCGGCGGCCGGCGATTATGTCTGGGTCCGCTGGCGCCGGCCCGGGCTGGAGGAGCTGATCGGCGTCTGGCCGGCCCGCGTGGAGGCCGGGCCGCACGAACAGACACGCGGCTGGTGGCAGCCGACCCGCGAGGAGCTGCGCCAGGCCCGGCGCACCGCCCGAGTCCGGGAGCGGCTGCAGGAGCGCCGTCGGCTTGACGCCGAGGCGGTGTCCTAACCGGCCGGCCACAAACCGACCTCACAGCCTGTTTTTTGCCCGCCTGGCGCGCTATGTCTGTCGGACGAGACCCGCCCGGCGGCCTGCAGCCGCCCCGGCCCTGTGAGAGAGCATGGACAACGCCACCCGTTCAGAACGGTCCCGCCAGGCCGCCATCCAGGCGGCGCTCGCCATCATCGCCCGCGACGGTCCCGGGCGGCTGACGCTCGATGCCATCGCGCGCGAGAGTGGCATCAGCAAGGGCGGGGTGATGCACCATTTCCGCACCAAGGAAGCGGTGGTGAAAGCCCTGCTCGAGCACCTGACCGAGCGGTTCGGCAAGTTCACCCGGGACTATCTGGCCGGGATCGGCCCCGACAGGCCCGGCGCCTTTCTGGAAGCGCAGATCGCGACGCTGCGCGAATCCATCGCCACGCCACACTCGGCCTTCTTCGCCATCCTCGGCGCGGTGGCCGAGAACCCCGACCTGCTGTCGATCAACCGCGAGGCGGAGGCCGAGGCGCTCGAGGCCGTCAAGGCCGAGGCCGCCGATCCGGAGCTGGCGGTGCTGCGCTGGATGGCGGCCAGGGGCCTGCACATCACGACGCTGCTGGGCACCTGCCCGCTGTCGGCCGAGGAGCGCGACCGGCTGTTCGACCGCCTGATCGATGATGCCCGATCGCCTGCCCTCGCGAAGACCGCAAAGCCGCCGTCCCGCGGCCGGAAGCGCGGTGCGGCCTGAGGGCGAGGTCCGTGCTTCTGGTTCTGATCGGCATCAATAAAAACCGACTAGACGGTTTGTAAATGTCCCGATATGGTGCTCTCACACCCGATCGAGAGGATGACGGCATGGCACAGCGATCTCCGCCCCCGCCGCTGCGGCTTCCACACATTGCTTCTTTTGAGTCCCCCCTCCCCTCGCGGGAGGGGGCTAGGGGGAGGGGGTTCTCTCGGCTCGACCCGGCCTGGACCACCACAAGCCGGTGCGGACGGCGAGTTCGGTCCTCCGCCCCTTCGCGCGCGGACGCGCGCAGACCCCTCCCCCTGCCCCCCTCCCGCAAGGGGAGGGGGGACTGGAAAGGAATCCATCTGGCGAGGTGTGAAGCCTGTAAGCCAGCAGGGGAACGCGGCATCGGCGGAACCGGAGGGCAGCCGGCCCGTGCCGGGTTCGGCGCGATCGGTTCCCGCTAGAGAGCATCGGGCCGAGGCAGCCGCGGCCCCGACCACCACCTGACTCCCGACGGCGGCGCCGTCACCCCCATCCCCCGCATCGGCAACGCACTCTCCGGGACATCCCGGCGGAGAACGCCCCCGGCCGGCCCAGACTTCGGAGACTTGAATGCACGCGTCCCTCGACAAGCCGCGACGGCTGATCCCTGCCCAAGCGTTGCTGGGGCTGTCGCTCGCGGCCGTCGTCCTGGCCGGCTGCGGCACCGCCGATCCGGTCGCCTATTCCGGCATCGCATCGTCGGCGCAGCTGGCGCCCAACCCGCAGGACGACACCGGCCACATCCCGTTCCGCTACGCCACCCCGGTGGACTGGCGCAGCTACAACCGGATGATCATCGACCCGATCGTGATCTATCGCGGCCCGGACGCGCAGTTCGGCGACATGGCCGAGGCAGACAAGGCCGACCTGGCCCACGCCATGCAGACCGCGTTCGTGGAGAAGCTGAAGACCCGCTTCACGCTGGCCGGCGACCCGGCGCCGGGCACCCTGCGCCTGCGGCTGACGCTGACCGGCGCGTCGGCCAGCACACCGGTGCTGAGCACCTTCACGCGCGTCGATATCGGCGGCGGCCTGTACAACGGGGTGCAGGCGATCCGCGGTGGCGAAGGCATGCTGACCGGATCCGTGATCTATGCGGTCGAGATCTACGACGCCCCGACCAACCGCCTGCTCAACGCCTTCGTCTCGAAGCAGTATCCGGGGTCGATGAACATCGGGGCGACCTTCGGGTCGCTGGATGCAGCGAAGACCGGCCTCGAGAAGGGCGCCGACGCCCTGGTCGCGCAACTCAAGTGATCGCCGCCATCACCGCACGGGAGGTTCATCATGATCTTCGAGATGCTCTGGCTCGGCAGCATCCTGTTGTGCGCCGGGCTCTATCTGTGGGGCTATGCCGCGAACCTCCTGCCGCGGCGGTGGCGCCTGCCGCACGCGCCCCGGGCCGCCGCCGGCAAGGAGAAGACCCGGTGACCCGCCGCCCTCGATCCGGCCGCCCGATGGCCGTGCTGCTGATCCTCGCCGCGGCCGCCAGCCTCGCCGGCTGCGGCCTGGTGGCCCTGCCGTTCCGCACCACCAGCGCCGTGGTCAAGGTGGTGCCGATGGCCGGCCATGTCGCCGCCGCGCCGCTGGACGTCACCGCCGACGCCATCGACTGAGCCGGCACCCCTCAATCCATGTGCCACTGCAGCGGCAGCAGGAAGGGGAAGCCGGTGCGGCTGTCGATCTCGACCTTCATGATCGGCGCCATGTATTCGCCCCAGCGCTTGTTCACCGGGTCGTCGCGCAGCGCCGCGATGGTGCGGTCGAGGTCGTCGGTCTCGAAATGGCCGAACAGGGCCAAGCCGTGCTTGAAGATCGAGTAGTTGCGGATCCCGGCCGCCTGCAGCGCCGCCACCATCTCGGGCCAGATCTCGTCGTGCCGGCGCTTGTACTCCTCCTCATAGCCGGGGCGGATCTCCAGGATCCAGGCGTGCTGCGTCATCGCGGTCTCCGTCGTCAGGCGGCGAGGTAGTCATGCAGGATGCGGCCGGGCGCCAAAGTGAAGTCGGCGCGCCAGTAGAAGCCGTCGAGCATCTCCCTGACCGGCAGCCGGTAGACCGGCGCCTGGATGTTGGGGCGGAGCTCGACCGTGCAGGGGCCGCTCCAGCATTCATGCACCGCCACCTCGGCCAGGCGGCGGGCGGTGAGCTGGCGGATCGCCGGCCGGCCGTCGATATGGTCGATCGCCTTCAGGTTGATGTTGGTGGCGAAGTCGAAATGCGCCGCCAGGCTTTCGATCCGGTCGCGCCGCTGCTTGTAGGCCAGCGTGCCGGTGATGACGTCGATGCCGTTGCGGGCGACGATGCCGACCCAGGCGTCGCCGCGCGCCTCCAGCGTCGGGAGGCCGGATTTCTTCGGCTGGCCGTGCACTTCGCGGCCATGGGCGACGCCGATGTCGGAGGACAGGAACAGATAGGGCGAGTAGGAGCCGGCCTCGCCGGTCCCGGGCAGGCGGCAGCCGACCATGATGTTGGACTCGCCATAGGGCCCGAGCCAGTCGGTGTCGTTCATCTTGTAGATATGGGCGAGCACCACGTCGCTGGTCGGCTCCAGCGGCGGCGGCAGCAGCCGCTCCACCGCCTCCGGGTCGGTGCGCCAGGCCAGGGTCAGCACCTCGACATCGCGGAAGCTGAAGGGGAAGGGCGGCACCATCGGCGCGTCCCAGGGGGTCGAGAAGCCGCCCTGCAGGATCTGCTCGACCGTCAACCGGCGCCCGGTCATGCCAGCCATCCCCGCACCTGGTTGCGCATCCGGATCGTCTCGGTCAGCACGTCGTCATAGAGCGTCGCCATGTAGTCCTGATGCACGTATTCGAGTGCGAGGTGCCCCTGGAAGCCGGCGTCTCGCAGGGTGGCCAGCTGGGCCTCGATGTTGATCGTGCCCTCGTGCCCCTTGGCCTGCAGCTCCCCCGGCCGGGCCTGGCGCAGATGGACATGGGCGGCGTGGCGGGCCAGCGGGTCGATCTCCGCCTGCCGATAGCCGAGGCAGACGAAATGGGCGTAGTCGAGCGTCAGCTTGAGCCCCTCGACGCGGCCCAGCAGCTCCTCGACCAGCGCCGGGGTTTCGAGGAAGGAGTGGACATGCGCCTCGATCGTCGGCGTCACGCCGGCCTCGAGCGCGATCGGCACCAGGGCGTTGAGCGAGCGGGCCGATTCCTCCAGCGCCTGCGCCCGCCCCTGCCCCGGGTTGCACACGCCGGGCAGGACGAAGATCGTGTCGATCTCCGCCCGGGCGCAGAACTGCGCCGCCTTGCGGAAATCCGCGACGTTGCAGTCGCGGTGGCGCGGATCGGCCAGGTTGCGGTCGGACAGGCTGTCGCCGAACAGGTGGTAGAAGCTCGGCACGTGCACACCGAGCGCCCGCACCGTCTCCGCCATCCCGTCCGGATCGGCCAGCAGCGCCGCCTTGTCGAGCGCCGGGCCGTAGAAATAGCCGAGGTCGAGCCCGCCGATGCCGAGCGCCCGGGCGATGCCGGCCGCCTCGTGCAGCGAGCAGGCCCGCAGGGACCAGGAGGTGAGCGAAAGCTGCATGGGTCAGACCCTCTCGACATGGCCGCTGGCGGCGGAGCGGTACATGGCGTCCAGCACCTCGACCGCGCGCATGCCGACCTCGCCCGGCGCATCGTTCTCGACATCGCGGCCGAGGCAGAGATCGACGAAGACATCGACCGGACGCTCGCAGCCATAGGCGCCGTCGCCCGGCGCCATCGGCATGATGGTGTCGCGGCCGTCGCGGCGCCGCACCTCCAGCCGCTCGCGCTCGATGTCGAGCAGCAGCAAGCCTTCCGAGCCGTAGATCCGCAGGTCGATATGCGGCCCGCGATGCTTCGGCACGGTCGAGGCGCCGGACAGGGCGGCGGTGGCGCCCCCCTCGAACCGCACGGTCGCGGCGTCGTAATAGTCGACCCCGGTCGGCGAGGCGCCGGTCATGGCGAAGACCTCGCGCGGCGCGAGGTCGGCGATGCGGAACAGGAGGCCGAGCGCGTGCACCAGCTGGCCCCAGCCATAGCCGCCGGCGCGCTTCGGGTCGGCCCAGGTGGAAGGCGGCGGCCGGAACATGTGGTCCCGGGTCTCGGCCATCGGCTGGCCGGCGAACAGGTCCTCCAGCGCCGAGCCCATCTGCAGCACGACATGCTCGACCCGGCCGATCTCGCCATCCGCCACCAGCCGGCGCGCCTCGCGCACCCAAGGCAGGAAGTTCCAGCCATAGGGCACCAGGATGGCGCGGCCGGCCCGGCGGGCCCGGGCGACCAGGTCGCGGGCGTCTTCGGCGCGGGTCGCCAGCGGCTTCTCGACCAGCACGTGGCAGCCGCGGTCGAGCGCGGCGATGGCGTGCTCGTGATGCAGCACATGCGGCGAGGCCACCACCACCCCGTCCGGCTTCACCCGGTCGAGCAGCTCGCGATAATCCTCCGAGGCCTCCGGGATGGCGAAGCGCTGCTGCAGCGCCGCCAGCTCCGAAGCACCCAGCCGGTTCACCCCGACCAGCTCGCAATCGGGATTGCGCTGCAGCACCGGGATGTGGTTCTGCGCCGCCCACCAGCCGGCGCCGAGCACCGCGATCCGAGCCTTCTTCATCGCGCCTTCTCCATCGCCGCCAGCGTGGTCTCGTAGACGCTGGTCATGTGGCGCCGCATCGCCTCGCTGGCCTGGGCGGCATCGCGGGCGTCGAGCGCCGCCAGGATCGCCTCGTGGTCGGCGAAGCTGCGCTCCAGCACGCCCGGCGTCTCCGAGGCGATGCGGCGGTATTCCATGCCCAGCACGAAGAAGGAGCCGCCGACCCGCTCCAGGAACGGGTTGCCGGAGGCGGCGTAGATGACGCGATGGAACTCCATGTCCGAGACGCGGAAGCCGACCGGGTCGCGCAGCACGCTGCGCTGCACCGCCAGCAGGCCGTGCAGCCGGGCCAGCGCGGCGGCGTCGATCCGCTCCGCCGCCAGCCCGGCGATGGTGCCCTCGACCAGGATCCGCGCCTCGTGCAGCGCGTCGACCGTCGGCGCGTTCAGCTCCAGCAGGAACTGCAGCGGCGCCAGCAGGTCCGACGCCTCCAGCGCCGTGACATAGACGCCGCCGCCCTGCCGCATCTTGACCACGCCCAGGATCTGCAGGCCGCGCAGCGCCTCGCGCACGCTGGGCCGACTGACCTGCAGGATCTGCGCCAGCTCGCGCTCGGGCGGCAGCTGGTCGCCCGGCTTCAGGCTGCCGGTGCGCACCAGCTCCATCAGCTTCTTCGCCACCTGCTCGGCGACCGACTGCCGCTCGATCGGGGCGACGGTGTCGAGGCCGGTGACCACGATCAATCCCCCGCCGCGCGGCTGCGGATCTGGTCGAGGCTGACCGCCAGCAGCAGCACGATGCCGCGGGTCACGTCCTGCCAGAAGCTGGAGACGTCGAGCAGGGTCAGCCCGTTGTTCAGCGTGCCCAGGATCAGTACGGCCAGCAGCGTGCCCCAGACGCTGCCGCGGCCGCCGAACAGGCTGGTGCCGCCGAGGATGATGGCGGCGATCACGGTCAGCAGGTGCTTGCCCGCCGCGTCCGGCGCCGCCGCCCCCAGCATCGCCGCCAGCACCAGCCCGGCGACGGCGCCGCTGATGCCGGACAGGACGTAGAGCGTGATCTGGGTGCGCGCCACCGGCACGCCGACCAGGCGGCTGGCCTCCGGATTGCCGCCCGAGGCGTAGACGAAGCGGCCGAAGCGGGTCTTCGCCAGCACCACCCACAGCGCGCCGTAGCACAGCAGCATCAGGATCAGCGGCACCGGGACGCCGAACAGCCGGCCGCTGCCGATCCAGTTGAAGCCCGGCACCATCAGCGGCCTGGTCAGCCCGCCGGTCATCACCAGGGCGCTGCCGGTGATGATGCTCATGGTCGCCAGGGTGACGATCAGCGGGTTCAGACGCAGCCCGGTGGTGAAGATGCCGTTGACCAGGCCGATGGCGGCGCCGAACAGGATCGCGGCCACCGCCGCCACCCAGATGTCGAGGCCGGCCCCGTGCAGCAGCGCCAGCACCACCCCGGTCAGCCCGGCCACGGCGGCGACCGAGAGGTCGAGCCCGCCGGCGATGATCAAAGGCGTGCCGGTCGCCGCCATCAGCCCGATGAAGGCGACATTGGAGCCGATGCTCATCATGTTGTTGAAGGACAGGAACCAGGGCGACAGCAGCGAGAAGGCGACCAGCAGCGCCACGTAGAACAAGAGCAGCACCGCGACGCCGGACCAGGACCGGCCGAGCGCGCCGCGGGCCAGGCCCCGGGAGCGGCGGGGAGTGTCGATCGTCGTCATGCCCTCAACTCCCCGTTCTCCGCCGGCGCGCTGGCCGCGGCCATCAGCTCCGCCGGCTCGCGGCCGCGCGAAAACTCCGCCACCGCCCGGCCGCGGTCGAGCACGATGGCGCGGTCGCACAGGCCCACCACCTCCTCGACATCGGAGGACAGGACCAGGATCGCCCGGCCGGCATCGGCCAGCCGCCGCAGCTCGGCATAGATCTCGCGCCGGGCGCCGACATCGACGCCGCGGGTCGGCTCCTCCAGGATCAGCAGGCGCATGCCGTCGACGAGCCAGCGGGCAATGCAGACCTTCTGCTGGTTGCCGCCGGATAGGGTGCGCAGGCGCTGCTCGCTGCCGCGCGTGCGGATGCCGAGCTGATCGATCCAGCCCTCGGCGTGCCGCCGCTCCGCCGCCACGTCCATGAACGGGCCGGCGCGGAAGCGCTCGAGGAACGGCAGGGCGATGTTCTCGCGCACCGTCAGGTCGGCGACGATGCCCTCGCGCTTGCGCTCCGCCGCGATGAAGCCGATGCCGGCCGCCTTGCCGGCCTGCGGATTGCGCGGCGCATAGGGGGCGCCACCGATCGCCACCCGCCGCGCCGCGACAGGCCCGAGCGCGCCGTACAGCGCCCGGCCGAGCGTCTCGACCCCGGACCCGACCAGGCCGAACAGGCCGACGATCTCCCCGGCCCGGACGGTCAGGTCGACATCCTCGATCTCGCCGGGGATCCGCAACCCTTCCACCGCCAGCACGGCCTCGCCCGGCGGGGCCGCGGGGCCAGAGCCATACAGGTCGTCGACCACGCCGCCGAGCATGGCGCGCAGCACCTCGGCCGGCGTCGCCTCGTGGGTGCGGAAGCTGCCGGCGTTGCGGCCGTCGCGCAGCACGGCAATGCGGTCGGACACCTCGAACACCTCGGACAGGTAGTGCGAGATGTAGATCACCGCGACGCCCTGGGTCTTCAGCCGGCGGATGATGGCGAACAGCGTCGCCGCCTCCTGCTCGGTCAGCGACGCCGTCGGCTCGTCCATGATCAGCACCCGCGCCTTGCCGGCCAGGGCGCGGGCGATCTCGATGATCCGCTGCTCCGGCACGCTCAGGCTCTTGACCCGGGCACCAGGGTCGATGCCGGGATAGCCCAGCTGCTGCAGCAGCTCCTCGGCCTGGCGGCGCATCGCCGCCGTGTCGACCACGCGGAAGCCGGGGCCGGGCCGCATCGGCAGGTCGCCGATGCAGATGTTCTCGGCCACCGTCATGTCCGGGATCACCGAGATCTCCTGCGGCAGCAGGCGCACCCCGGCGGCAACGGCCTGGCGCGGCTGGTCGAAGCTGACCTCGGCGCCGTCCAGCCGCACAGTGCCGGCGTCGCGGCCGTAGCTGCCGGCCAGGATCTTCACCAGCGTCGACTTGCCGGCGCCGTTCGAGCCGAGCAGGGCCAGCACCTCCCCCGCCGCAACCGTCAGCTCGACCTCGCGCAGCACGTCGACGCCGCCGAAGGCCTTGCGGATGCCGCGCATCTCGAGACGGGGAGCGGTGTCGGTCATGCCGCCGTCACTCCTTCGGGATCAGGGTCTCGTAGCCCTTCAGCTCCTCCAGCCCGCGCAGGGCGGCGAGGTGCTTGGCGAAGGCCTCCTGCGGGAATTTGTAGTCCAAAACCTTGGCGTCCTTGGCGCAGGCCGCGTCCGGGTAGAACTCGCAGATGTTCGCCTTGGTCACCATGACGTGGTTGACCAGCACCGCCGGCGGCAGGGGCTTGCCGGCCAAAGTGGCGAGGGCGATCGGGATCAGGTAGTTGCCGTAGCGCTCCGGGAAGTAGCCGACCGAGGCGACGAAGCGCGGCTCCTTGGCCAGGGTCTCGGTCTCGTCCGCGCCCATGCCGACGACGATGGTGTCGGCCTCGCGCCCGGCCTGCTGGGCGGCGCGCAGCATGCCGGTCGCCGCCTGGTCGTTGATCGCGGTCACCATGATCGGCACCCCGGCGGGGATGCGGCCGATCAGGTTGCTCATCTGCTGGAAGCTCTCCTGCAGCGTGTTCTTGGTGTCGATCTTGAGGATGTGGTCGGCCGGGAAGTTGGGCAGCTCGGCCTGGAAGCCGGCGACCTGGCCGCCGGTGCGCATCGCCGGGATCGCGCCGGATTGCGGCAGCTCGCCGACCACGAGATAGCCCTGCGCCACCTTGTCGGCGCCGTACTCCGCAACCGCGGCCTGGGCCAGGTAGGACCCGCCCATGAAGCCGGAGCGCGGGTTGTTGGCGCCGAAGAAGGTGGCGTTCGGCATCGGGATGTCGATCGCCGCCACCTTGATGCCGGCCGTGTCGAACTGGTTCATCACCGCCGGGCCGAAATTCACGTCAGTCTGGAATTCGATGACGAAGTCGGCGTTGCGGCGGACGAAGCTCTCGGCATTGGCCAGGGCGGTCGGCCCGTCCAGCCGGTTGTCGGCGACGGCGAGCTCGACCCCCGCGGCGTCGGCATTGGCCTTGATGCCGCCCTCGACCTTCACCCCGAAGGAGATGTCGCGCTGCAGGTTGGCGAAGCCGATGACGTAGCCGGAGCCGTTGCGCGGCGGTGTCGCCGCCTTGGCGTCGGCCACCATGGCCTTGAGCTGGTCGGCCGACAGCATGGCACCGGAGAACGACCCCGGATCGAAGCCGTGGAAATCCTGGGCCCGAGCTGCGGCGCCGGCGGCAAGCAGGGCAACGGCGGCGATGGCGAGACCCCGGAAACGGTGCGCGCGGATCATCCCTTTCCTCCCCTCAATTCCGGTCCACTGGTAAATTGGACAGGCCAATTCTTTTGAGGCATCGTAGTGTCGGTTCCGCCGCCCTGGCAAGAGGGTGTTCGGAACCGGGACGAAGGAGCCGCCGAAGCGGCCCGGTGGGAGGAGACCAATGCGCATCCAAGGCATCACCCCGATCGTGCTGCGCTATCCGGAGCCGAATGACCACGGCAACATCCGACACACGGTGCTGCTGCGGCTGGAGGCCGAGGGCGGGCTGACCGGCTGGGGCGAGTGCATCGCCATGTGGCCGGAGGCGTGCCGCGCCGTCGCCGCGCTGATCCAGGGCGGGCTGGCCGAGGTGGTCGCCGGGATGGATGTGCGCGAGCCCGAGGCGGTGTGGCAGGCGCTGAAGCGCCAGACCTGGTGGTACGGCGAAGGCGGCCTCGCCACCATGGCCCTGGCCGGCATCGACATGGCGGTGTGGGACGCCTGCGGCAAGGCGGCCGGGCTGCCGCTGTGGCGCCTGTTCGGCGGCCGGGTGCACGAGTCGCTGCCGGCGATCGCCAGCATGCATGTCAACCGCGCCACCATCGAGGAAGGCGCGGCCGAGGTGGCGGGCCATATCGGCCGCGGCTTCAAGGGCGCCAAGCTGGGCTTCGGCAAGCGCGGCCTGTCCCGGGTCGGCCAGGAACCCGGCCATGATGTCGAGTATGTCCGCGCGGTGCGCCAGGCCGCCAGCCCCGCCGCCCGGCTGATGATCGACATCGGCAACGGCGTGCGCTGGGACGCGACCACCGCCATCGCCACCATCCGCCGCTTCGAGGCCTTCGCCATCGACTGGGTGGAGGAGCCGCTGCATCCCGACGACCTCGACGGCCTAGCCCGGCTGCGCGCCGCGGTCACCACCCGGATCGCCACCGGCGAGCGGGAATGGACCGTGGCCGGCTATGCCCGGCTGATCCGCACCGGGCTTGTCGACGTGCTGGGCGTCGATCCGGCCCGGGCCGAGGGCATCACCGGCTTCCGCAAGGTGGCGGCGCTGGCCGAGGCGGCGCGCATCGCCGTCAACGCCCATGCCTGGAGCACGGCGGTGACCAGCGCCGCCAGCCTGCACCTGTCGGTCGCCAGCCCGGCCGCGCGGCTGTTCGAGCTGAAGCCGCTGGAGAACCCGATGCAGCACGAGCTGGTCGATACGCCGATCTGGCACCAGGACGGGCTGGTGCGCCCGCCCGAGGGGCCCGGCCTGGGCGTCGAGCCGCGCGCCGCCTGCATCGACAGATACCGGCTGCCGCTGTGACGGAGCGACCGGACATGGCCGACGACCTGGGCCTGACGGGCCGCATCGCCATCGTCACCGGGGCGGCCAGCGGCATCGGCCGGGCTACGGCGCTGCTGCTGGCCCGGCTGGGCTGCGTCGTCACCGCCGCCGACCGCGACGCCGCCGGGGCGGCCGAGACCGCGCAGCAGGGAGCGGAGGGCCGGATCGCGCCGGCGGTGTTCGACCTGAAAGATCCGACGGCCTGCCGGGAGTTGATCGAGACCACGGCCCAGACCTATGGCCGGCTGGACATCCTGGTGAATGCGGCGGCGCTGATGATCCGGCAGCCGATCGACGAGGTCGATGACGACGCCATCGACCGGCAGATGCGGGTCAATCTGGCCGGCCCGTTCCATCTCTGCCGCGCCGCCCATGCCGCGATGGCACCGCAGGGTCGCGGCCGGATCGTGCTGTTCGCCAGCCAGGGCGCCCACACCGGCGGCTATGTCGGCTCCGCCATCTACGCCGCGACCAAGGCCGGGGTGATCGCGCTGGCCAAGTCCTTCGCCCGAACCTGGGCGGCGGAGGGGATCACGGTCAATGTCGTGTCGCCGGGCGCCGCCGACACGCCGATGCTGCATGACGGCGTGGCCCCCGACGCCCTGGCCCGCTTCCTCGCCACCATCCCGCTCGGCCGCGCCGCGACGCCGGAGGAGGTGGCGCGCTGCGTCGCCTTCCTGGCCAGCGACTGGGCCGGCTATGTCACCGGCCACACGCTCGACGTCAATGGCGGCCAGCTGATGCGCTAGCCGTTCCCGCCACCCTCCGGACACCATCATGACCGCACCGCGCATCGCCGATATCCGCACCTACCTGATCGAAGGCACCGGGGATGGCGGCGACTATCACCGCCAGAAGGGCGGCCACTGGATCATCGACACGCTGATCGCCAACCCGATGTCGGGCTATGCGCCGTACAAGGCGTCGCGGCTGAGCTGGGGCATCGACGTGCTCGGCTCGATCCTGGTCGAGATCGAGGACGACCAGGGCCGCATCGCCTTCGCCACCGGCTTCGGGGGGCCGCCGGCCTGCTGGCTGATCGAGAAGCATTTCCGCCGTTTCCTGGTCGGCGCCGACCCGCGCGACCTGAACCTGCTGTGGGACCAGATGTTCCGCGGCAGCCTATTCTATGGCCGCAAGGGGCTGCCGCTGGCCACGATCAGCGTGGTCGACCTGGCGCTGTGGGACCTGGTCGGCAAGATCCGGCAGGAGCCGGTCTACAAGCTGATCGGCGGCCGGACCAAGCCGGAGCTGAGCTTCTACTGCACCGGCCCGCTGCCGGCGGAAGCCAAGCGCATGGGCTTCTGGGGCGGCAAGGTGCCGCTGCCGCACGGCCCCGCCGACGGCCGCGAGGGGGTGCGGTCGAACCGCGAATTCCTGGCCGCGCACCGCGCCGCCGTGGGGCCGGATTTCCCGCTGATGGTCGACTGCTACATGGCGCTGGACGTGCCCTATACGGTCGAGCTGGCCACCGCCTGCGCCGATCTCGGCATCCATTGGTGGGAGGAGGTGCTGCACCCGGACGATGTCGAAGGCTACGGCCTGCTGAAGCGCGCCTTGCCCGCCACGCGCTTCACCACCGGCGAGCATGAATATTCCCGCTACGGCTTCCGCCGGCTGATCGAGGGCCGGACCATCGACATCCTGCAGCCGGACGTGATGTGGGCCGGCGGCCTGACCGAGCTGCTGCGCATCGCCGCCCACGCCGCCGCCTATGACATCCCTGTGGTGCCGCATGGCAGCGGCCCCTACAGCTATCACTACGTGATGTCGCAGCCGAATGCGCCGTTCTGCGAGTATGTGGCGAACAGCCCGGACGGGCGCAGCGTGCGGCCGGTGTTCGGCAGCCTGTTCCGGAACGAGCCGGTGCCGCAGGACGGCCGGCTGGACGTCTCCGACGCCCCCGGCTTCGGGCTGGAGCTCAATCCGGACGCTCCGCTCCGGCGGTTCGACGCGTCCGCGCTTTGATCGAAGTCAGGCGGCCGATCAGCGGCCAGGCCAGCATGGCGAGGCCGAGCGTGGTGATGCTGCCGACCAGGGCGTTCGACCAGAACACCGACAGGTCGCCGCCCGACATGATCATCGACTGGCGGAACGCATCCTCGGCCTTGTCGCCCAGCACCATGGCGAGCACGAGGGGGGCGATCGGGTAGTCCAGCCGCTTGAAGACGTAGCCGGCGACGCTGAAGGCCAGCACCAGCCCCATGTCGAAGGGCGAGTTGGCGACGGTGTAGGCGCCGGCGAAGCACACCACCACGATCACCGGCCCGATCACGGCGAAGGGGATGCGCAGGATGGTGCTGAACAGCGGCACGGTCGCCAGCACCAGGGCGACGGCGACGACATTGCCGAGATACATGCTGGCGATCAGGCCCCAGACGAAGTCGGGCTGGTCGATGAACAGCATCGGGCCGGGCGTCAGGCCCCAGATCATCAGCCCGCCCATCATCACTGCGGCCGTGGCCGATCCGGGCACGCCCAGCGCCAGCATCGGCAGGATGGCGCAGGTGCCGGCGGAATGGTCGGCGGCCTCGGGCGAGACGATGCCGGCCGGGTCGCCCTTGCCGAAGCCGTCCTTGCGCCGGGCGAAACGCCGGGCCAGGCCGTAGCTCATGAAGCTGGCGGCGGTCGGCCCGCCCGGGGTGATGCCCATCCAGCAGCCGACCAGCACGCTGCGCAGCAAGGCCAGCCACTGCCGCGGCAGCTCGCGCATGGCGCGGCCGACATCGCGCAGCCCGACCCGGGCGCGGATGCCGTCGAAGCGCAGCCCCTCCTCCATGGTCAGGATCAGCTCGCCGATGCCGAACAGGCCGATCACCGCGACCAGGAAGCTGATGCCCTTGATCAGGTCGGCCAGGCCGAAGGTCAGGCGGAGATTGCCGGAGACGGTGTCCATCCCGACCGTGGCGAAGGCGAAGCCCAGCATCATCGACACCACGGTCTTCACCGGCGACCCGCTGCCCATGCCGACGAAGGAGGCGAAGGCCAGAAAGTAGACGGCGAAGAATTCCGGCGAGCTGAAGCGCAGCGCGAACTGCGCCACCCAGCCGGACAGCAGGGTGATCACCACGACCCCGGCCAGGGCGCCGAATCCGGCCGACAGGAAGGCCAGGGTCAGGGCTCGTGCCGCCTGGCCCGCCCGGGCCATCGGATAGCCGTCGAAGGTGGTGGCGACCGAGGACGGTTCGCCCGGGATGTTGAACAGGATCGAGGTGGTGGAGCCGCCGAACAGCGCCCCCCAATACATGCAGCTGAGCAGGATGATGGCCGAGACCGGGTCCATGGCGAAGGTCAGCGGCAGCAGCAGCGACACGCCGTTCGGCGCACCGAGGCCGGGCAGCACCCCGACCAGGATGCCGAGCATCACGCCCAGCACCATCAGCATCAGATGGTAGCCGCTGAGCACCGTGCCGAAGCCGTCGACGAGATGGGCGAGGTTGTCCACGAGGGAACTCCGTCAGGCGAGGCCGAGCCAGGCCTCGACCGGGCCCTTCAGCAGCGGCACCTGGAACCAGGTCTCGAACACCAGCCAGAGCAGCACGGCGACGCCGAGCCCGACCGGCACGGCGCTGCGCAGCCGGTAGCCGCCCTGCAGCGCCATCACCCCGGCGAGGTAGAGGGCGGAGGCGACGTAGAGGCCGAGCGGCAGCGAGAGGGCGACGAAGGCGGCCATCGGCCCGAAGAAGGCGGCGACCCGGCGCAGTCGGACGGCGTCGAGGAACACCCCGTCGTCGCGCGACCGCAGCGCCTGCACCAGGGTGCCGAGGCTGCCGGCGACGATGATCAGGCCGACGGCGAAGGGAAAGGTGCCGGGCTCGGGCCCCGCCTCGTTCCAGCCGATGCCGCCCTGCAGTCCGCCGACCGCGACCGCAGCCCCCATCGCGCCGGTGGCCGCGGACGCCGCGCATTCCATCGCGAAGCGGGAGATCCCGCCGCTCTCAGGCTTTTGACGTTGATCCATCACCTGTCGGACCCTTTTTCAGTCCCCCCTCCCCTTGCGGGAGGGGGGCAGGGGGAGGGGTCTGCGCGCGTCCGCGCGCGAATGGGCAGTGCACCGAGTTCGCGGTCCGTGCTGGTTTGCGACAGTCTGGGCCGGCTTGAGCCGAGAGAACCCCCTCCCCCTATCCCCCTCCCGCAAGGGGAGGGGGGACTCGAAAGAGGTGATATGTGAGTCTCTCAGGCCCTCGGGCTTCCTCATCACCGTACTCCGAGGTTGCGGCGTCAGCCGGCGAGCCAGCCCTGCTTCTGGTAGACTGCGCGCACCCGGTCCTGCTCGGCGCGGATATAGGCCTGCCACTCGTCGCCGGTCAGGAACCGGCCGCTTTGCGAGCTCTTGGCCAAATAGTCCTGCCATTCCGGCGTCTCGCTGACCTTGCGCAGCAGGTCGGTGTAGAAGGCGGTCGCCTCCGCCGGCACGCCGCCGGGCAGCCAGACCGCGCGGGGCATCTGGTAGCTGTCGATCGCGATGCCCTCGTCGCGGCACAGCGGGATGTCGGCCCAGCCGAGGTCGCCCGACACCTTCGGGCCGGCCGGCAGGCGCGTGGTGGCGAAGACGCAGAGCGGCCGCACCATGCCGGCCTGCCACTGGCCGCGATTCTCGTTCGGGTTGTTGGTGTTGCCGTCAATATGGCCGCCGGCCAGTTGCACCGCGGCCTCGTTGCCGCTCTTGAACGGGATGTAGGTAAAGCGGGCGCCGGTGGCCTCGCCGACCATGCTGACCAGGGTCTGGTCGACATCCTTGGACTGGCTGCCGCCGAATTTGAGGGGCTTCTCCTTGGCCGCGGCCAGCAGCTCCGCCGCCGATTTGTACGGCGACTCGCCGTTGACCCACAGCACGAACTCGTCCATCGCCATCGCCGCCACCGGCGTCAGGTCTTCCGGCGCGTAGGGCAGGTTGGCGACATAGGGCAGCAGGTATTCGTTGTTGGTGCCGAACACCAGCTTATGGGCATCGCCGGCGGCGCCTTTGCCGTAGACGAAGCCCTCCGCGCCGCTGCCGCCGCCCTTGTTGCTGACGACGATCGGCCGGTCCACCAGCTTGTGCTTGACGATGATCGCCTGCACCGCGCGGGCGAAGCTGTCGGTGCCGCCGCCGGGGCCGGAGGTGACGATGAACTCGATCGGCTTCTGGGGTTCCCAGGCCTGGGCGGAAACGGCCGGCAGCAGCGCGGCCAGCGCCAGGGTCAGTGTCTTCAGCATCTTCGTTCTCCTCCCTTTGCTTGTGATTGACGCGCCGGATCAGCCCGGCGGGGCGTGCCTGCGCGCCGCCATCCGGGCGGCCAGCAGCACCGCGGCGCGGCTGGCGCCGATATCGGCGATGCCTTGCCCGGCGATGTCGTAGGCGGTGCCGTGGGCCGGGGTGCAGATCGGAAAGGGAAAGCCGCCCAGCATGGTGACGCCGCGGTCGAAGCCCATCAGCTTCATCGCGATCTGCCCCTGGTCGTGATACATCGTGAGCACCGCATGGCAGCCTTCCTTCGACGCCCGCAGGAAGACGGTGTCGGCGGGATAGGGGCCGACGACGTCGAGGCCCTCAGCCGCCGCGGCGCGTACCGCCGGGCCGATCACCTCGATCTCCTCGCGCCCGAAATTGCCGCCGTCGCCGGCATGCGGGTTCAGCCCGGCCACGGCGATGCGCGGCCGGTCGATGCCGGCGGCGCGCAGGCAGCCGGCGGTCAGCGCCAGCTCGGCCCGGATGCCGTCCGCGGTGATCGCCGCGGCCACCGCCGAGAGCGGGATGTGCGAGGTGACCCGCGCATTCCAGATCGTGTCCAGGATGTTGAATTCGCGGGCGGCGCCGGACCAGCCGATGGCATCCGCGACGAAGCGGATCTCGTCGTCATAGCCGGGCGTGGCGTAGCGCATCGCCTGCTTGTTGAAGGGGGTGAAGCACACCGCGTCCGCCCCGCCGGCAGCCGCCAGCTTGAGCGCCCGGCGGAAGTTCTCGGACGCGAACCGTCCGCCGGCCAGCGTGGCCTCGCGCGGCGTCACATCGGCCGGGTCGAGGTTGCCGAGATCGACCAGCACCGGCCGGTCGCCCGGCGCCTTCTCCTCGGTGACCACCTCGAGATCCAGCGTCACGCCGGCCGTCCTGGCGCCAGCGTCGAGGATGCGGCGGTCGCCGAACACGACGAATCGAGCGGCGCTGCGGATCTCGTCCAGGGCCAACAGGCGGGCGGTCAGCTCCGGGCTGATCCCGGCGGGATCGCCCATCGCCAAAGCGATGACGGGACGGGCCGAGGCTTCGGTCGGCCGGATGTCGGGCTGGGCCACGGTGCTCCCCAAATCTTCTTGCTTCTGAGGGCACCGTATCAGCCATGCATGCACACATCAAGCATGCTGCACTCTGCATGCAGAATGCTGAGATTGACCTCTGCAGGGCTTATTCGCCATGCTTGGCCCCGCCGGGCGATGCCGCCGGCGGGGTGCGAGGACGGGATGGAACTGGACCTGCAGGACGCGTTGGCCGACAGCCCGGGCGGCCCGATCGCCCGCCCCTCGCTGCACGACCAGATCGTCAGCCGCATCCGCGACATGGTGATCGAAGGCGTGCTGCCGCCCGGCGCGCGGATCCATGAGGGGCAGCTGGGGGCGCAGCTCGGCGTGTCGCGCACGCCGCTGCGCGAGGCGCTGAAATACCTCGCCAGCGAGGGGCTCTTGGACCTGGTCCCCGGCCGCGGCGCCGTGGTCAAGCGCTTCTCCGCCAAGGAGGTGCAGGACATGCTGGCGGTGCTGGGCCTGCTGGAGGCCGAAGCCGGCCGGCTGGCCTGTGCCGACGCTTCAGACGCCGGTATCCGTGAGGTCCGCGGCCTGCACGACCGGATGCTGGACCACTATCGCCGGCGCGAGCGGCTGGAATACTTCAAGCTGAACCAGGCCATCCACTCCGCTATCCTGCGCCTGTCCGGCAATGCGGCGCTGGTGACGGTGCATGGCATCCTGCAGTCGCGGCTGAAGCGGATCCGCTTCATCGGCAACGGCAGCGAGGAGAAATGGGCGGCGGCCGTGGCCGACCACGAGGAGATGATCGCGTCCCTCGAGGCCCGCGACCCGGAGCGGCTGGCGACGATCCTCAGCCGCCACATGGCGGAAAGCTGGAACCGGGTGCGCGACGCGATCTGACCGCCCTGCCCCTCTACGAGACGACCGCCTCGGCCTCGATCTCGACCTCGTAGTCGCCGACCAGGGCGCCGGCCTGGACCAGCGTGTTGGCCGGCTTGATCGCGCCGAAGACGCGGCCATGGGCGCGCGACACCGGCTCCCATTGCGCGGCGTCGCGCAGATAGATCCGGCTGCGCACCACATCCTCCATCGATCCGCCAAGAGCCGAAATCGAGGCGGCGATCTTGTCGAGGATGTAGGTGGTCTGCGCCCCGGGATCGCCCGGCGCGACGCAGCGGTCGCCGCCATGGGTGGCGGTGGTGCCGGAGACGCGGATCGTGTCCTTCACCCGGACGGCGCGGCTGTAGCCGGCGATCGGCTCCCACACGCTGCCGGAGGAGACCCGCATCCGGCCCGGCCGGCCGGGCACCGGCTCGGCGGTGAAGATCGACGGGATGGCGTCGAGATGGTGGCTGAGGTCGCCCGAGGCGGTGAGATAGGGCGGCCGGCGGTATTCGTCGCCGCAATCGCCGGGGATCGGCGTCGCCGCGGCGAAGGCGGCGTCGAGCCGGCCCCGGTCCTCGGCGTCGAGAGTGAAGCCGAAGGCCTTCAGGTTGTCGGCGCGATGCTCGCTCTCGCCCAGCCGGGCGCCGATGATGGCGGCCGCGACGGCCTCATGCTCCAGCACCCAGCGGGTGGCGACGTTGGAGAGGGAGACCTGGTGCTTGCGCGCGGTATCGGCGGCGACCCGCAGGATACCCTGGAAGACGTCCCAGCCGCCGGCCGCGTCGATGAAGCGCTTGTATTTCGACCGGCTCCAGTCCGGGATCGACGCGGGCTCCGGACGGCCCAGCCACTTGTCCGAGAGGAAGCCGCCGCACAGGGTGCCGTAGGCCAGCAGCTTGACGCCCTTCGCCCGGCACAGCTCCGACAAGGCACCGGCAGCGCGGCGGTCTATAAGCGAGAACGAGACCTGGTTGGTCAGCACCGGCACGCCGTCGGCCAGGGCCACGGCGAGATGCGCGGCGTCGAAATTGGTGACGCCGATCGCACCGATCAGCCCCTCCTCCCGCAGCCGCGCCATCTCGTGCAGCGCGTCGAGCCAGGCCGGATGCTCGAAGGTCCACCAGTGGAACTGCAGCAGGTCGACCCGGTCGACGCCCAGACGATCCAGCCGGTCCTGGACGCCGCGGCGGACCACTTCGGCCGTCATCGGCCCCGGCTCCGGGCACCATTTGGTAAAGGCGAGCGGCCGCCCGGCGCCCTTGCCGTGGCGCGCCAGCAGCCGGCCGGCGATCAGCTCGGCGCTGCCGTAATGATCAGCCATGTCGAAACTGTCGAAGCCGGCCCGGGCATAGGCGTCGAGCGCATCGGCGCCGCGCTCGGGGTCGAGCGTGGTGCCGTCCTTCTCCAGGTCCGCCACCTGCCACAGCCCGCAGACCAGGCGGCTGATCGAGAGCCCGGGGCCGAGATCGATGCGCTCAGGGGTTGCCGGCACGGGACGTCTCCTTGATGGTCCGGCGCGACAGCCGGCCGAGATGGCGCGACACCACCCGCTCCTCGCCCAGCATGCCGCGCGGGCGCAACAGCAGCACGGCGCAGAGGGCGACGCCGATCATGACGATCTGCAGCGCGGCGGCGCGCGCCTGCTGGTCGGGCGGGAACAGGGCCGAGATGGCGCCGCCCGAGGCCGCCCACAGGCCCCAGACGAAGACCGCGCCGAGGATAGCGCCGCGGTTGTTGCCGGAGCCGCCGACGATCAGCATCGCCCAGACCTGGAAGGTCAGCCGCGGCAGGTAGTTGTCCGGCGCGATGAAGCCGATGAAATGCGCCTGCGCCGCCCCGGCCAGCCCCATGATGCCGCCGCCGATGGCGAAGGCCTGCAGCCGGAACGACCGCGCGTTCTTGCCCAGGGCGCGGGCGGCGGTCTCGTCCTCGCGGATCGCCCGCAGCACCCGGCCCCAGGGGCTGCGCACCAGCCGTTCCAGCGCGAGGTAGAGCCCGAGGACGACCACGGCGAGCACGCCGAGATTGGCCAGGCCGAACAGCAGCGGATCGCCCGCCATGTCGGCGAAGGGCCGCGGGATGAAGCCGATGCCGAAGGGCCCGCCGGTCACCGGGACCAGGTTGAGGGCGCAGAGCTGCACGGTCACCGCGACGCCGAAGGTGGCGATGGCGAGATAGTCGGCCCGCAGCCGGATGGTCAGCGCCCCGATCAAGAAGGAGATCAGGGCCGCGGCCAGCGCCCCGCCCAGCCAGCCGACGACGATCGGCAGGCCGAAGCCGCCGAAGCGGTCGGGCGCGTCCGGCGTGGTCAGCAGCGCCGAGACATAGGCGCCGATGGCGACGAAGCCGGCGACGCCGACATTGAACAGCCCGGTCTGGCCCCATTGCAGGTTGAGGCCCAGGCACATCACGGCATAGGTCAGCGCCATGGTCAGGAAGAAGCAGCCATAGGCGACCAGCTCGACGCTCATTCCGCCCTCCCGAACAGGCCCTGCGGGCGGACCAGCAGCACCAGCACCAGCACGACGAAGGCGACGGCGGCGCGCCATTCGCCGCCGACCAGCGGCACGGCGACCGCCTCGGCCAGCCCGACGACCAGTCCTGCCAGCATCGCGCCGGGCACGCTGCCGATGCCGCCGAGGATCGCGGCGGCGAACAGCGGCAGCAGCAGGTCGAGCCCCATCTGCGGCCGGATCTGGACCAGGAGCCCGGCGAAGATGCCGGCGATGGCGGCGAGCCCCGCCCCCATCAGCCAGACGGTGCGGACCACGCGGCGGACATCGATGCCGACGACGCCGGCCAGCTGCGGGTTCTCGCTGACCGCGCGCATGGCCCGGCCGGTCGCGGTGCGGGTCAGCATCAGATGCACGGCGAGGACGAGGATGGCGGCGACGCCGAGCGACAGCAGCTGGTCGGGCGTGGCCCTGAGGCCGCCGCCCAGCTTCACGGCGATCTGCAGCGCCTTGGTGTAATAGGCCGGCTTCGAGGTGAAGATGAACTCCAGCAGGCTGCGCAGCGTCAGCGCCGCGCCGAAGCTGGCCATCACCAGGATGATGATGCTGCTGCGCCGGTCGCGCAGGCGGCCGAACAGCAGCCAGTCGACCAGCAGTGCCAGCCCGCCGGTCAGGGCCACCGAGATCAGCGCCGCGATCGGCAGCGCCCAGCCGAAGGAGAACGGGCCGATCGGCGCCAGTAGCCCGCCGGAGACGCTGCCGAGCGCGCCGGCGGCGGCCAAGGCAGCATAGGCGCCCCAGGACAAGAGCTCGCCATGGGCGAAATTGGCGAAGCGCAGGATCGAATAGGTCAGGGTCACGCCGATGGCGCCGAGGCCGATCATCGCGCCGGTGATCAGCCCGTCCATGATCACCTGCGGGGTCATGGCGCGGCCCCATGGCGGCGGGCGCCGAGATAGAGCTCGGCCACGATCGGGTCCTCGGCGAGGCCGGCGGCCGGCCCTTCGTGGCGCACCTGTCCCTCGACCAGAATGACGGCACGGTCGGCGATGGCCAGCGCCGCCTTCACGTTCTGCTCGACCAGCACGATGGTGACGCCGGCGCGGTTGATCGCCTGCAGCCGGGCGAAGACCTCCGCCACGATCTTCGGCGACAGGCCGGCCGAGGGCTCGTCCAGGATCAGCACCGACGGCTCGACGATCAAGGCGCGGGCCACCGCCAGCATCTGGCGCTGGCCGCCTGACAGCTGGCCGGCCCGCAGCGACGGCCGCGCGGCGAGGTCCGGGAACATGGCGTAGAGGTCGGCGATGCGGCGGGCGCGCCGGTCCTTCGGCAGGATGTCGGCCGCGGCGCGCAGATTGTCGTGGATCGACAGCGTGGCGAAGATGTTCTCGGTCTGCGGCACGAAGGCCAGGCCGTGGCGGATCTTCTCATGCGCCGGCACGACGGTGATGTCCGTGGTTCCCAGCGCCGCCGTGCCGGAATGGACCGGCACCAGCCCGGCGATCGCCTTGACCAGGGTCGACTTGCCGGCGCCGTTCGGCCCCAGCAGCACCACCAGCTCCCCGCCCCTCACCTGCAGGTCGACGCCGCGCACGATCGGCAGGTCGGGCTCGTAGCCGGCGACGAGGGCCCGGGTCGACAGGGCCGCGTCCATCACGCCACCCCGCCGAGATAGGCGTCGACCACGGCCGGGTTGCGCGCGATCTCCTCCGGCGCGCCCTCGGTCAGGTAGCGCCCCGAGGCCATCACCACGACGCGGCCGCACAGCCGCGCCACCATCTCCATATTGTGCTCGATCAGCAGGATCGAGCGGCCCTGCTGGTTCAGCTCGAGGATCCGGTCGATGATCAGCTCGAGCAGCGTCGGGTTGACCCCGGCGGCCGGCTCGTCGAGCAGGATCGCCTGCGGGTCGGCCATCAGCACCCGCGCCAGCTCCAAGAGCTTGCGCTGGCCGCCGGACAGCACGCGGGCCGGCTCGTGCTCCAGATGCGACAGGGTGACGAAGTCGAGCAGCGCCCGCGCCTTCGCCACCGCCGCCCGCTCCTCGGCCGCGACGCGGCCGGGCCGGACCAGGTTCAGCCAGATCCGCTCGCCCATCTGGTTCTGACGGCCGGTCAGCACATTCTCCAGCACCGTCATCTCGGCGAAGGGGCGCGGGATCTGGAAGGTGCGGGCGACGCCATGGGCGATGCGCTGCTCCGGCCCCCGATGCGACAAAGTTCGGCCGGCGATCCGGATGGTCCCGGCGCTCGGCGCCAGGCTGCCGGCCAGCAGGTTGAACAGCGTGGTCTTGCCGGCGCCGTTGGGGCCGATCAGCCCCAGCATCTCGCCACGGCCGAGCGCGATCGACATGCCGTCCACCGCGCGCAGGCCGCCGAACTGCTTGACCAGGTCGTGCCCCTCCAGCACGGGCGCGCCGGCGGAAGCGTTCGGGGCATGTGCGGCTGGCTGCATCCGCCTCGGACCAATTTTGATCGGTGATGTTTGATCAAAGTTTACACGCGGCGGGTTGGCAAGTAGAAAATTGGGGCAGCCAGCAACGCCCACAGCCTGGAGGGCCCATGCCCGATCGGGACGAGCGACACACGGTGCCTCGCATGGATGCGGCCGGATGAGCCGGCGCCGCACGTTGTCGCCGGTCGGGCGCGAGACGCTGCACGACCGGGTCTATGCCGAGCTGCGCCGGTCGCTGATCCACGGCATGTTCGACGCTGGCGAGGTGCTGCGCATCGTCGAGCTGGCCGAGACGCTGCAGACCAGCACCATGCCGGTACGCGAGGCGCTGGGCAGGCTGGTCTCCGAACAGGCGCTGGAGGCGCTGCCCAACCGTTCGGTGCGGGTGCCGCTGATCACCCGCGAGCGGCTGGACGACCTGGCCCGCGCCCGCTGCCTGATCGAGGGCCAGGTGACGGCGCTGGCGCTGCCCCACCTGTCGGCCGCGGATTTCGACCGGCTGCGGCAGCTGACCGTCGCGTGCGAAGCGGCTTTCCGCAGCGACGAGGCGGACAAGGCGCACCGGACGTCGGAGCTGAACCACGACTTCCATTTCGCCATCTACCGCGCCGCCGGCTCGGCCGTGCTGATCCCGATCGTGGAAAGCCTGTGGCTGCAATCCGGCCCCTATGTCCGCGCTGCGGCGCAGATCCATGACGAGCAGCGCGACATCCCGGCCACCCATTTCCACTGGGAGCTGATCGAAGCGCTGGAGCGCGGCGATGCCGGCGGGTCGACCCGGGCGCTGACCGACGACATCACCCGGTCCTTCCGCCTGATCCGGGGGCGGCTCGACGCCGAGGATGCCGAGGAGAGAGCCTATGGCTGACACACGCGACGACAGCTTCGAGCTGTACGACCTGCGGGTCGAGGTGGTGGCGCCCGAGGGCGGTCCGATCTATTGCGGCGCCAAGGTCGGCGACCATTTCGAGCTGCGCGGCGAGATGCTGCACCTGCCGCCGGGCCAGGGCTTCTCGATCTACTCGCTGGCGGCGCTGCTGCCGCTGCTGCCGGCCAAGCAGCGCCCGACCCATGCCCATGACTGGATGACGACGGATACCGAGATCGCCTGCCCCGACCCCAATTGTTCGTCGCGCTTCCGCATCACCCGGACCGGCCGGCGCCGCTTCAGCCATGCCGCGACCACCGCCGTGCCGCTCCAAGACGACCGAGGCTGAGACCATGCAGAGACTCCCGCTGGCCCCGGACTACGAGATCTCGCGCGTGATCCGCGGGGGCTGGCAGCTGTCGAGCGGCCACGGCGCGGTCCACAGCGACGACCCGGTGGCCGACATGGTGGCCTTCGCCGATGCCGGCATCACCACCTTCGACTGCGCCGACATCTACACCGGCGTCGAGGAGATGATCGGCCGCTTCCGGCGGAAGTATCGCGACCTGCGTGGGGCGGAGGCGCTGGGCCGGATCAAGATCCACACCAAATACGTGCCCGATCTCGACCTGCTGCCGCGGATCACCAAGGCCGATGTCGAGGGCGTGATCGACCAGTCGCTGCGGCGCCTGGGGCTGGAGCGGCTGGACCTCGTGCAGTTCCACTGGTGGGACTATGCGGCGCCGCGCTGGCACGAGGCGGCGCTGTGGCTGGAGGAGCTGCGCCGCGCCGGCAAGATCCACAAGATCGGCGGCACCAATTTCGACACCGACCACATGCTCGAGATCGTGCAAGCCGGCGTGCCGCTCGCCACCATGCAGGTGCAGTACTCGCTGCTCGACCGCCGGCCGGAGCGGCGGATGGCTCGGGCCGCGGCCGAGAACGGCGTCGCCTTCCTGTGCTACGGCACCGTCGCCGGCGGCTTCCTGGGCGACCGCTGGCTCGGCGTCACGGAGCCGGCGGTGGAGGCGCTGGAGAACCGGTCGCTGGTCAAATACAGGCTGATCATCGACGATTTCGGCGGCTGGGACCTGTTCCAGGCCCTGCTGCAGGCGCTGCGCCGGGTCGCCGACCGGCACGGCAGCGACATCGCCACGGTCGCCAGCGCCGCGATGCTCGGGCGGCCGGGCGTGGCGGCGGTGATCGTCGGCGCCCGCAACCGCGACCATCTCGCGGCCAACCTCGCCATCTCCAGCCTCGCCCTGACCGAGGAGGACCACGCCCTGATCGCCGAGGCGCTGGCGGGGGCGCGGGAGATCGAGGGCGACGTCTTCACGCTGGAACGCGACCGCCACGGCCGCCACGGCGCGATCATGAAATACAATCTGAACAAGGGTGCCACCTGAGCGTCGTCAAGCAACGGCCGGCGGCAGGTCGCCGGCCCAATCAAACAGGGAGTACAGCGATGAAAAGGATCCTTCTGACCACCGCCCTGGTGTCGATCCTCGCGGCGCCGGCGCTGCCGGCCGCCGCCTGCGACATCACCGTCGGGCTGGTGATGGAGCTGACCGGCCCGGCCGGGGCCTATGGCCAGGCCGGCGCCAAATCGGTCGAGATGGCGTTCCGCGACATCAACGAGGCCGGCGGCGCCGCCGGCTGCAATCTGGTGACCGACACCCGCGACAGCCAGAGCCAGGGCACCGTCGCGGTCGACCAGGCGACGCAGCTGGTCAACATCAAGAAGGTGCCGGTGGTGATCGGCGGCATCATCTCCTCGGTGTCGATCCCGATCCTGACCTCGGTGACCGCACCGGCCGGGGTGGTGCAGGTGTCGCCCGCCTCCTCCTCGCCGACTCTGACCGCGCTGGGCCGGGACGGCAAGACCAACGGCGTGTTCTTCCGCACCATCACCTCGGACGCGCTGCAGGGCACGGCGGCGGCGAAATACGCGCTCGACCAGGGCCTCAAAAAGATCGCCATCATCCACGTCAACAACGATTTCGGCGTCAACATCGTCCGCGAATTCTCGGCCGCCTATACCAGGCTGGGCGGCACCATCACCTCGACCACGCCCTACAACGAGCAGCAGGCGAGCTATTCGGCCGAGGCCAGCGCGGCCATGGCGGGTGAGCCGGAGGCGCTGTACCTGGTCAGCACCCCGGTCGACGGCGCCACCATCGCCCGCGCCTGGATCTCGGGCGGCGGCCCGCAGAAGCTGCTGCTCAATGACGGTATGAACTCCAGCGACTTCATCGAAGCCGTCGGCGCGCAGTATCTGAACGACACCTATGGCACCTCCTCGGGCACCAGCAAGACGGCTTCAACCGACTATTTCTACGCCGCCTATGAGGCCTTCTCCGGCGGCATCAAGCCGGACGCGCCCGCCGCCGACCGCTCCTACGACGCCGGCGCCATCGTCGGGCTGGCCATCGCCAAGGCGGGCAAGGCCGACGCCGCGGCGATCAAGGCCGCGATCCCGCAGGTGGTGGCCGAGGGCGGCACGCCGATCCACGCCGGCAAGGCCGAGTTCGCCAAGGCGCTGCAGTTGATCAAGGACGGCAAGCCGATCAAATACGAAGGCGTGATCGGACCGGTGAGCTTCGACAAATACGGCGACATCACCGGCCCGTTCCGGCTGTGGCGGATCCAGGACGGCAAGGTCACCACCACCGGCGAGATGAGCGCCGCCGAGGTCGACAAGATCCGGGCCGAGCTGGCGAAATGATCTTGTAACCGACGGGTCTGGTCGCGGCGAACGTGAGGTGCGTGGTGGCGCCTCGCGTTCGCGGGGGAGCCCCGACCGAAAGGGGGAGCCTCATGACCCGTCTGACCGCACAGGACTTCCAGCCCGAGCTGCTCGAGCTGTACGACTTCTACGTCCATGGCAGGATCACCAAGCGCGAGTTCCTCGACCGCGCCGGCACCTTCGCCGTCGCCGGGCTGACCGCGGCGGGGATCCTCGCCTCGCTGAGCCCGAACTACGCGATGGCGCAGCAGGTCGAGTTCACCGACCCGGACATCGTCGCCGAGTACATCACCTACCAGTCGCCCAAGGGCAATGGCGAGGTCCGCGGCTATCTGGTCCGCCCGGCCAAGGCCGCCGGCAAGGTCGCCGGCGTGGTCGTGGTCCATGAGAACCGGGGCCTCAACTCCTATATCGAGGACGTGGCGCGGCGCGTGGCCAAGGCCGGCTTCGTCGCGCTCGCCCCCGACGGGCTGACTTCGGTCGGCGGCTATCCCGGCAATGACGACAAGGGCCGCGAGCTGCAGCAGAAGGTCGAACCGGCGAAGCTGATGAACGACTTCTTCGCCGCGGTCGAGTTCCTGATGCAGAGCGAGCTGACCACCGGCAAGGTCGGCATCACCGGCTTCTGCTATGGCGGCGGCGTCGCCAATGCCGCGGCCGTCGCCTATCCCGAACTGGCGGCCGCCGTGCCGTTCTACGGGCGGCAGGCGAAGGCGGAGGACGTGCCGCGGATCAAGGCGCCGCTGCTGCTGCACTATGCCGAGCTGGACACCAACATCAACCAGGGCTGGCCGGCCTATGAGGCGGCGTTGAAGGCGAACGGCAAGACCTACGAGGCCTTCATCTACCCCGGCGTCAACCACGGCTTCCACAACGACTCGACGCCCCGCTACGACGAGGCGGCAGCCAAGCTGGCCTGGGAGCGGACGATCGCCTGGTTCAAGAAGTACCTCGCCTGAGGCCTGGCGACCTGACACGCCGCTCAGCGGCGTGTCAGGTCGATCGCCGCCTCGACCAGCCTCTCGGCCGCGCCGGGCGCGAAAGTGGCGGGCAGGCCATAATAGCGGTGCGCCTCCTCCACCTCATAGCCGCCGTGCCGGTACTCGCCGGCGGGCGGGATGTAGCCCGGGCAGCCATCGGCGAAGCCGAAGGTCATGGTGCGGCCGGCCAGCGGGTCGCCGTCCAGCGCCCGGCGCAGGTCGAGCCCCGTCTGGGCGAAGATCTCACCCGGCAAACCGATCAGCCGCGCCCCGCCCCAGTCGAACAGGGCGACCCGCGCCGGCCATGGGACCAGCGGCCGGGGTGCCACTCGTTCGGCCCAGTCGATCCAGCAGCGCAGCAGGGCGGCCCGGGCTGGGTAAGCCGTCGCGGCCTCGCGGCGCCAGGCATCCGCGAGCACGCCCGGCGCCTCGGCTTCGGTGCGCGCCAAAGGCAGCATCAGCTCGGTACAGGCGGCGCGAATCTCGCCGCCGAGCAGCTGCTCCGGGGCCTGCAGCGCCGATTGCGCGATCCGGGTGCCGATGCGCTCGGCCTCGGCGAAGGTCCGGTCCGGCCGCGGCGCGGTGGAGATCGAGGCATGCGCCGGATGGCCGGTGTTGATGTCGCCGGTGCAGCCGGTGAGGAAGACCGCGACGGCGCCGGGATGGGCGGCCTCGAGATGACGACGGACCGCACCCGGATAGTCGGCGGTGTAGAGGGTGTTGTCGGCGCCCAGCACCACCGGGTGCAGCGCGTGGCAGGCCAGCACCGCGATCGCCGCCCCGCCCGCCTCCCGGATGTGCAGCACCGGCAGCGCCGGATCGACCGGGCCGCCGGCGTGGCGGCGGTTGCGGGCGATGCCTGGGTCCGCGCCCAGGCCGAAGCTCAGCCGCGACGGCCGCCGGGCCGCGCGGGCCTCGGCGACAGCCTGGGCGCAGGCATCCTCCAGCCGCTGCAGCCAAGCCGGGTCCAGCCCCGGGCCGAGGCGCGGCATGGCGACGGGTCCGCCATGGGTGTGGGTGGCGGCGACGATCAGATGGCCATGGCCGAGCCCGGCACGGTCGCGGATCCGGCGGCAGCTGTTCTCGTGCAGGCCGATAACGTCGGCGACCACGATCGCGGTCTCGCCGACCGCCACCGCCCGGACGGTCAGCGGGTCGTGCACACCGGTCGCCGGGCTGGTGCGGGCGGCGAAGCCGGACATCGCGAGGCCGGCAGGCGGCGTCACGTCGATCACCGCCGCGCCGGCTAACACCAGATCACTCATGGCCGCTCCTCGCCCAAGGCCAGGACGGTGTCGATGGCCAGATCCTGGTCGCCTGGCGCCCAGCGGAAGCGGATCAGGTCGGCCGGCACGCCCATCGCCAGCACGCCCCGCCCGCCGACGAAGCGGCCGGGGTTGACGGTGGCGAGGCGCAGGGCGTCGGCCAGCGAAATCCCGGCCATTCCGATGGCGAGGGCGACATCCTGCTTCAACGGCCGAGCGGCGCCGGCCAGCAAGGGCGTGCCGGCGAGGCCGAGCCGCCCGTCGGCGGTCAGCTCGACCCGGCCGCCGATCGGCTGGTCGTAGAGGCCGGGCGGCAGGCCGCCGAGCGCCGCCGCGTCCGAGACCAGCACGGCACGGTCGAGCCCCTTGGCCCGCAGCATTGCCCTGAACACCTCGGCCGACAGGTGGTGACCGTCGGCGATGAAGCTGGCAGTCAGTTGGTCCTCGGCCAGCTGCGACCAGATCGGGTTCGGATGGCGCGGCAACGTCGGGGCGGTGCCGTTGCCGAGATGGGTCGACAGCGTCGCGCCGGCCTCGACCGCCGCCGCGATCCGGGCCGGCGAGGCGTCGGTGTGGCCGATCGCGACATGGACGCCGCGCGCCTTAAGGCCGCGGATATAGTCCGGCGCACCGTCATGATGCGGCGACAGCGTGACCAGGCCGACGAGGTCGCCGCAGGCCGCCTGCCAGCGGTCGAATTCGGCGAGGTCGGGCGGCCGCACCTGGTCACGCGGATGTGCACCGCGCGGCCCGTCCTCCGGCGAGATGTGCGGCCCCTCGACATGCACCGCCGGGATGGCGTGGGCGACCAGAGGGTCGGCCGCCCGCGCGGCGGCGATGGCGGAAAGCGCCGCGGTGATCGAGGCCTCGGCGGCGGTGATCAGCGTCGGCAGGAAGCTGGTGACGCCGCCGTCCCGCAGCACCGATGCCAGCCGCGCCACCGTCTCCGGCACCAGGCCGCCGCCATTCAGGTCGTGCCCCGCGAAGCCGTTGACCTGCAGGTCGACCAGCCCGGCCGACAGCCACGCCGTCTCGCCGGCCGGTCCGTCCCCGATCGCGGCGATGCGGCCATCCGCGACCGTGATCGCCAGGCTGCGGCCGGTGGCCGGGTCGCGGCCGGTGATCACAGTGACCGCACCCGGCCGCGGAACCGGCCGATGAAGCGGCCATTGGCCTCATCGCCGCCCGGGGCGTTGCCGCTGCGCCAGACCGGCGGCTCGATGCCGCGGTCGGCCAGCTTGGCGATGGTGCGGATGACCAGGCAATTCAGTGCGAAGGCGTTGGCGAAGGTGGAGACGGCGGCCACCGGCTCCCGCACCCCCGGGATCCGCACCACGGCATCGCCGACCGGCACCTTGGTGTCGATGGCGATGTCGGCCAGGTCGTGCAGGTTCTGCTTGGTCGGGTGGCGGGCGGGATGGTCCGGCGCGGTCTGGTTGGCATGGCCGCGCGAGCTGACGGCGATGACGAAGGCACCACGCTTCTTGGCCTCGATCGCCGCGTCGATCAGGGCGGCGTTGATGCCATAGGCGTTGACCAGGATCAGCACGTCGTCCGGACCCAGGCCGCGATCGGCGATCACCACTCTTCCATAGCCCGGCGTCCGCTCGATCGCCATCGAGCGCAGGGCGCCGTTCGACAGCAGCGTGCCCTCGTCGAGGATGGCCGAGACATGCATCAGCCCGCCGGCGCGGAAGAAGATCTCCTGCGCCGCCAGGTTGGAATGGCCGCCGGGGCCGAAGACATGGACCAGCCGGTCGGCCGCGATCTGGTCGGCCAGCCGGGCGGCGGCGCGGTCCAGGCTGTCGCGCTCCGCCTCCAGGATCGCGCGCATCAGGTCATGGGTGCGATCGAGATAGGCGGCGCAGAGGGCGTCGGCGTCGATGTCAGCCATGGGGGTTCGACTCCGGGTCCAGGAACAGGGTGACGGCGGGATGGCGGCGCAGAGCGGTCGCCGGGCAGGCCGTGCCGATCGGGTCGTGCAGGGCCCGACGCACCGCCTCGCGCTTGGCCGCGCCCGGCACCACGCAGACGAGGCGATCGGCGCGCAGCAGCCGCGGCACCGTCAGGGTGATGGCATGGGTCGGCACGTCGGCGAGCCGGGAGAAGCAGCCATCGTCGACCTGCTGCCGGCGGCAGACCGCGTCGAGTTCGACCACCTTCACGTCCAGCGGGTCGGACAGGTCGGCCACCGGCGGGTCGTTGAAGGCGAGATGGCCGTTCACCCCGATGCCGAGGCAGACGATGTCGATCGAGGCCTGAGCCAGCGCCTGGGCATATGCCGCAGCGGCCGCGGCCGGGTCCTCGCCCGGGTCGATCAGATGGACGGCGCCGAAGGGCAGCCGGTCGAACAGGTGGCGCCGCAGCCACAGGCCGAAGCGCGCCGGCGCGTCCGGTGCCAGGCCGATATACTCGTCCATGTGGAAGGCGGTGACGCGGCCCCAGTCGATGTCGGGCTCGGCCACCAGAGCGTCGAGCATCTCGGCCTGGCTCGGCGCCGCGGCGAAGATCATGCGGGCAGAGCCGCCGTCCTGCAGGAGGCGCCGCAACTTTGCCGCCACAACGCTTGCGGCGGCCTGGCCCATTTCGACCCTGCTGGGATGGAGCTGGACATCGATGCCGCCGGCCGGGGCGGATGCGGACAGGGTCATTCAGAGCTCCGTTCGGCCGGCGATGCCAGCCTTTCGATCGTCAGCAGCAGCGCCCGGGCGATATGGAACGGGTCTTTCACCGGCAGCGCCACCGTCTTGTCGAGCGGCGCGCCGGCGCGGTCGCGGATCTGCACCCATTCGCTGCCCGGGCCGGCGGGGAAGACGCGGTACGTGTAGGTCGCCAGCCGGTCGTGCCAGGCAGCGAGATCGGCCCGCCCGGTCTCGAGATGCAGCAGCGCCAGCGTGTACAGCGCCTCGGCATGCGGCCACCACAGCTTGGTGTCCCAGGTGTCGGCGACAAGGTCCTCATAGCGGTCCCCCGTCCGCCGCCCGCGCGGCGCGCCGCCGTCGCGATCGGTATAGCGGAGCAGCCCGCCCTGATCCTCGTCCCAGCCCAGCGCCGCGGCGCGGATCGCGATGTCGGCGAGGGTGCCGGCATCGAACAGCCGGGAATCTACCGCGACGCCCCGGCGCCGCAGCGACTGGCCGGCCTGCAGCAGGAACCAGCAGGCCTCCAGCACATGGCCGGGGGTGCGGTGGCGGGCCAGCAGCGTGTCGGCGTCGCCGGCCGAAGCGGGCGCCATCTCGGCGATGTCGTCACCGGACAGGAAGTCGGCCTCGATCTCGCGCACCGCGCCCAGCACTGTCTCGGCGGCGGCCGCGGAGCCGGTGGCGTCCAGCACCTCCGCGCCGACGCCGACCAGGATCATCGGCAGCGAGAAGCCGCGGAAGCCCACGCGGATCGGGTAGGGCTCGGTGCGCGCGGTGCCGGCAGCGATGCGGCCGGCGGCATTCGCCAGCAGCCGGTCGGCGAGTTCGCCCCATTCCCCTTCCCCGTTCTCCGCCACCAGGGCGGCGAAGCCCAGGGCAGCGAACAGGTCGGCGAAGACGCTGGTGTGCAGACCCCGCCCCGGCGACGGCGGCTTCGGCGTGCCGTCCGCCGCCAGCAGATAGGCGGTGCTGCCGTCCGGCAGCAGCGCGTGATCGCGCAGCAGCACCGAGGTGCGGCGCGCCCGGTCGAGGCAGGTGGCGCTGTCGATCTCGACCAGGCCGAGCCGCCCGGCACGGGCCAGCCGTGCCATCAGCCAGACCCACCGCCCCTGCGACCAGGTGTATTTGTTGCGCGACAGCATCCGGCCGCCATCGTTCGACCAGCAGGTGAAAACCCCGCCATGGCGGTCGTCCGGGGCGTTGGCCAACCACCAGGCCAGCACGTCGTCGACCAGGTGGCGGGCGGTGGCCCGGCGCAGCGCCGCCGGGTCGGCGATCGAGACGGTCTCAGGCACGACTGGCGCTCTCGCCGCGGACCGGGATGCCGGCCACCGCCGTCTCGTCGCTCTCCAGCGCATCGATCAAGGCGTCGGCCTCCGCATTCCGCCATGGCGCCACCAGGCCGATCCCGATGAACACGGCCAGCGAGCACAAGACCGGCCCGGCCACGGTGATCGAGGTGACCCAGTCCGGGTTCAGCGCCTTGATCTGGTCGACGAAGACGTATTTCACCAGCACGAAGACAATCAGGCCGGTGGCCCAGGACGCCAGCGCCGCGGTCGGGCCGCAGCGCCGGAAAGCCGGCAGCATGCCCAGCAGCATCGGGATCGCGATCGGCCCGACCAGCGCGCCGAACCACAGGATGATCAGCCCCAGCACGCCGCCGAAGCTGTCGGCGGTCAGCGCGATGCCCATCGACAGGGCGATGAACAGGCAGGTGCTCAACCGGCCGATGAACAGCTCGGTCCGGCCGGACATCCGGCGCGCGCCCTTCCAGACCACCGGCAGGATGTCGCGGGTGACGACGGACGACACCGCGTTGGCGTCGGAGGAGGTCATCGCCATGGTGTGCGCGAACATCCCCGCCAGCACCAGCCCGATCAGCCCGGTCGGCAGCAGGCTCTGGGTCAGCAGGGCATAGGATTGCTGCGGCTGGTCCAGGTTCGGCAGCAGGATCGGCGCCGCCCACATCGGGAAGAACAGGATCAGCGGCCACACCAGGTACAGCGCGGCGGACAGCAGCGCCGCCTTGCGCGCGTCACCGCCGGTCGGCGCGGCGATGAAGCGTTGCGCCAGGTTCCAGGTGCCGCCGTTATAGGACAGGGTGTTGATCAGCAGGTACACCAGCACGAAGACGATCGTGTACTGGCCGTTGAAGGGCTGGGAATGGCCCGGCGGCAGCTGGTCCCAGATGGTCCACAGCGCCGAGACACCGCCCAGCTTGGCCAGCACCGCGACGAACAGGACGATGCCGGCCAGCAGCTGGATGACGAACTGGCTGAAATCGGTCAGCGCGTCTGCCCACAGGCCGCCGATGGTGGAGTAGATCAGGGTGACGCCGCCGGTCAGCAGCACGCCCCAGACCAGCGGCACATCGGCGAAGACCTTCAGCAGCAAGGCCGTGGCGGTCCATTTGGCGCCGACGTCGAACACCTTCAGCGCGCCGCCGCTCCAGGCCAGCACCTGCTGGGTCGGGATGTTGTAGCGGGTCGACAGGTATTCCAGCGGCGAGATGATCTCCAGCCGCTGCCGCAGCCGCGACCAGCGCGGCGCGAACAGCACCGACCCGACCACCATGGCGAAGGCGATGCCGATCGCCCACCAGACATAGAGGGTGAAGCCCGCCGTATAGGCGATCGCGGCATAGCCGACGAAGACCGCGGCGCTGTAGCCGGACATGTGGTGCGAGACGCCGGACAGCCACCAGGGCATCCGGCCGCCGGCGGTGAAGAAGTCGGCCGCCGTCTTGATCTGGCTGCGGGCCCAGACGCCGATGCCGATCATCAGCAGGAAATAGGCCCACAGCACCACCCAGTCGAACGTCCCCATGAAGTCCCCCTTGCTGCCAGCCCGATCGTTGCGGGCCTTCTGGCGCAAGGGTGTTGTGCAACCGGTTGCATGTCAAGCCGCAACCGGTTGCATTGCGAAATTTCGAAATCGTCGTACCATTTTGTTCCGCCGCTCCGCCGCGCTAAGAATGGCGGAGCGAACCCAACAGGGCCCCATGGACCAACCGCCGAAATCCATCCCGACGATCGAGCAGGTGGCGCGCGCCGCGGGCGTGGCGCGGTCGACCGTGTCGCGCGCCTTCAGCCGGCCCGGGATGCTGAGCCCCGGGACCGTGGCCCATGTCATGGCCGTGGCCGCCCGGCTGGGCTATGCCCCGAACCAGGTGGCCCGAGCGCTGTCGACCGGCCGCTACGGCAACGTCGCACTGATCGTGCCGGATGTCGCCAACCCGTTCTTCCCGCCGCTGATCCGGGCGGCCGAGGCCCGGGCGGATGCCGCCGGCCTCTGCGTCTTCCTGGGCGATTCGGACGAGGATCCCGCGCAGGAGGAGCGGCTGACCGGCAAGATGGCGGCGCAGGTCGACGGCTTCGTCCTGGCCTCGTCGCGGCTGGCGGAGGATGCCGTCCGGGCGCTGCGCGGCCGCCGGCCGGTGGTGCTGGTCAACCGCGACATCGAGGGGCTGGACCGGGTGCTGATCGACAGCGCCCCGGGCGCCGCCGCGGCGGTCCGCCACCTGCAGGAACTCGGGCACCGGCGGATCGCCTATATCGGCGGTCCGCCCTCCTCTTGGTCCAACCAGCAGCGGCGGTCGGCGGTGCTGCGGACGGCGGAGGATCTCGGCATCGAGGCCGTCGAGGTCGCCGCCGAGCGGCCGTCCTACGAGGGCGGGATGGCGGCAGCCTCGGCCGTGCTGGCCGCCCGGACCACCGCGGCGATCGCCTTCGACGACCTGGTGGCGCAGGGCCTGCTGGCCGGCCTCGCCGGGCTGGGGATCGAGGTACCGGCCGGGTTCAGCGTGATCGGCTGCGACGACGTGCTCGGCGCCCGCACCTATCCGCCGCTGACCACCATCTCCTCCCGCTCGAACGACGCCGGCCGGGCGGCGATCGAGATGCTGCTGGCGCAGATCGAGTCCGGCTCCTCCTCCGGCACCGCCCGGCAGTTGGCGACGGAGCTGATCGTCCGCGCGACCACGGCGGAGCCGCCCGGCCGCCGCTCGTGATGAAATCAGATCAAGGCCCGCCTAGGGGGCTTTTCCGGTGCGTCGCTACCCTGGCGCATCGGAGAGACCACCGCCCAGGCAAGCACAATGGACGACGCGCCCTATGGCACCCGCGACAAGCGCGGGGATTGGAAACCGCTCAAGCGGATCGAGTATCCGCCGGTCTTCATCTGGCCGGCCCGGCCGCTGAAATTCCTGAGATGGCTGTTCGGCTATCCCGGCTTCATCCTGCCCTGGAACCTGTTCTACGCCGCCGCAGCCACTGTCCTGTGGTTCGAGCTGACGCCGCCACTGGAAGCGATGCGGGAGTTCTCAGCGGGCTGGCTGCTCTACCTCCTGGCCCGCAACGCCGTGATCACCCTGCTGTTCTTCGGCGCCTTCCACCTGCGGCTGTATGTGCGGAAGCGGCAGGGCACCGCGTTCAAGTTCAACGGCAAATGGCCTGCCACCGACAACGCCGCCTTCCTGTTCCGGACCCAGACCCTCGACAACATGGTCTGGACCCTGGCCAGCGCCGTGCCCTTCTGGACCGCCTATGAGGCGCTGACGCTCTGGGCCTTCGCCAACGGCTACGTGCCCTTCGTCAGCTTCGCCGAGAACCCGGTGTATTTCGTCGTGCTGATGCTGCTGGTGCCGGTGTGGCGGGACCTGCATTTCTACCTGGTGCACCGGCTGCTGCACTGGCCGCCGCTGTACCACGCGGTGCACAAGCTGCATCACAACAATGTCAACCCGGGGCCATGGTCGGGGCTGGCGATGCACCCGGTCGAGCACCTGCTGTACTTCTCCTGCGTACTGATCCACTGGATCGTGCCGTCGCACCCGCTGCACGCGGTCTTCAACCTGGTGCATGCCGGGCTGGCGCCCGCCCCCGGCCATGCGGGCTTCGACAAGGTGGTGGTCGGGCGCGACCAGGCGATCGACACCCATTCCTACGACCACTACCTCCACCACAGGTATTTCGAGTGCAACTACGCCGACGGCGTGGTCCCGCTCGACAAGTGGTTCGGCACCTTCCATGACGGCTCGAAGGAGGCCCAGGAGGCGATGGACCGTCGGTTCCTGGAGCGGGCGCGGAAACAGGCCGGGAAGCGGGCCAGGCGCGAGGCCAAGACCGGCTAAGGGTTCATCTCGATCACGGCCGGAGGCGCGGCGCCCCCGGCCCTTTTGCGGGCCGGCGCGCCCGGGCGGGGCCGGTCGAAGAGGCCCCAGATCCCTTCGCGGAGAAAGCGCCGACGCCAGCGGCCGACGCAATGCTCTTCGAGACGCAGCCGGACGGAGATCGCGCGGTTGCTCAGCCCCTGCGCCGCGAGTAGGACGATGCCGGCGCGCAGCGCCATCGGCTGCCGCTCGAGGCTGTGGCCGGCGATGCGGCCGAGGGCGGCACGCTCCGCCTCGGACAGGATGATCGGCGCGGCCCGTGCCATGGCCCTCATACCATCTGGCCGAGCTCGCCCTCCAGCCGGACCAGTTCCTCGCCGCCGGCCATCAGGTCCTGCAGTTCCTCCTGCCCGATCTCGCCGCGCAGGGCGGTGCCGAGCGTGCGGCCGCGGTTGAGCACGGTGAAGCGGTCGCCGATGGCCAGCGCATGCCGCACATTGTGGGTGATGAACACCACGCCGACGCCCTTCTTGCGGGCCTTGTCGATGGTCGCCAGCACATTCGCCGTCTGGCGCACGCCGAGGGCCGAGGTCGGCTCGTCGAGGATCAGCACCCGGGCGCCGAAATAGACGGCGCGGGCGATCGCCACCGATTGCCGCTCGCCGCCCGACAGGGTGCCGACCGCCTGGTCCGGCGCCCGCAGGCGGATGCCCATGCGCGCCATCTCCGCCATGGCGATGCGGTTGGCGGTCTCGAAGTCGAAGAACCGGAAAGGCCCGAACCGGACCTTCGGCTCGCGGCCGAGGAAGAAGTTCCGGGTCACCGACATCAGCGGGATCATCGCCAGGTCCTGGAACACGGTGGCGATGCCGGCGTCGATCGCGTCGCGCGCGGCGGCGAAGGCGACCTCGCGGCCGTCGAGCAGGATCTGGCCCCGGGTCGGCCTGTGGACGCCGGACATGGTCTTGATCAGGGTCGACTTGCCGGCGCCGTTGTCGCCGAGCAGGCAGTGCACCTCGCCCTCATTGACCGCGATGCTGACCCCGGCCAGCGCGATCAGCATGCCGAAATGCTTCTCGATGTCCTTCAGCTCCAGGATGGTGTTCGGCATCTCAGCGCTCCCCGGTGATCAGGCGGCGGATGTAGGTGTTGAGGACGACGGCGACGAGCAGGATCACGCCCAGGAACACCCGGAACAGCGAGCTCTCGACCCCGGCGAAGAACAGCCCCTGCTGCACCACGCCGAAGATGACGGCGCCGAGCGCCGCGCCGACCACCGTGCCGTAGCCGCCGGTCAGGAGGGTGCCGCCGATGACGACGGCGATCACCGCCTCGAACTCCTTGAACAGGCCGCGATCGGCGGCGGCCGAGCCGAATTCGAGCACCTGGCAGGTGGCCAGCACCGTGGCGCAGAAGGCGGACAGCATGAACATCAGGACCTTCACCCGGTTGACCGGGACGCCGACATTGCGGGCCGCCCCGGCATCGCCGCCGGCGGCGAAGATCCAGTTGCCGAAGGCGGTGCGGGTCAGCAGCAGATGGGCCAGGACCACCAGCAGCACCGCCCAGACCATCAGCATCGGGATGCCGTCGACCACGGGCAGGCCGGCCTTGGCCCCGGCCTTGAAGGTGCCGACCAGCCCGAGCTCGGCCAGCCAGATGAACATCCCGCCCAGCACCTTGCCGCCGAACACCGGCGCCAGCCAGTCGCCCTGGGCCGCGGTCTTGACCCCGCCGATGATCGTCGACCCGTTGATCGTGATCGGGGTGTAGATCGTCAGGCCGCGCAGGATGAACAGCGAGGCCAGGGTGACGATGAAGGACGGCAGCCCGGTGCGGATCACCAGCCAGCCGTTGAGCGCGCCGATCGCCAGCGCCGCGGCGAAAGCGGCGAGGATCGCCAGCCACAGCGGGCAGCCGAGCTGTGTCGACAGCAGCGCGATGACGATCCCGGCGAAGCCGATCATCGAGCCGAGCGACAGGTCGAACTCGCCCGCGATCATCAGCAGGCAGGCGCCGACGGCGATGATCGCGAACTGCGCCGCCACCGTGCCCCAGTTCATCACGCCTTCCAGCGAGAACATGCCGGAATCCGGGGCGACGAACAGGAACAGCAGGAAGACCGCGACAGTGCCGCAGACCGACCCCAGCTCTGGCCGGATCATGGTCCGGCGCAGCGCCGAGATCCTGCGCACGCGGTCGTCATCGGCGAGCGGGATGCTCTTGGTCACGGTCATCGTCTCCTCCCTGTCCTTCGGCGTTGCACCAGCGCGTTGCCGCCCGTCGTTGCGGTCAGCCCACCCGGATCAGGACTTTTCCGGCCTCGACCCTGACCGGATAGGTCCGCAGGGCGACGCAGACCGGCGCGCCCCGCGCCTCGCCGGTCCTGTAGCTGAAGCGGCCGCTGTGCTTCGGGCATTCGACGATGTCGTCGATCACCAGCCCGTCGGCGAGATGGACCTTCTCATGCGTGCACAGCCCATCGGTGGCGAAGTATTCGTCATCCGGGCTGCGGAAGATGGCGTAGGTCCGGCCGCCGTGATCGAAGCGGATCACGTCTTCCGGGTCGACGTCGCCGGCCGCGCACGCCTCGAGCCATTGGTCCATTCGCGTTCCCTCTCGTCGCGCTTCGGGCAGCGCGTCCTTGGTCGGAGGACGATAGCGACCGGCCCTCTTCACAAACCATCTCCGGTCTGATCGAATTTGATCAGGGAGGAGCCCGGAGACGATGAAGGCAGCGAGACTGGCCGATATCGCGCGCGAGGCGCAGGTGGGAACTGCGACGGTCGAGCGGGTGCTGAATGCGCGCGGCAATGTCCGGCCCGAGACAGTCGAGAGGGTGCTGCTGGCCGCGCGCAAGCTGGGCTACGACCGGCGGCTGCCGGAGCGCTATCGCGGCACCATCCGCATCGAGGTGATCATGGTGCGGCCGGACACCCCGTTCTTCGCCCGGCTGAACCAGGCCTTCGCGCGGATCGCGGCGACGCTCGACACCAGCATCCTGCTGCACCGCACCTTCCTCGACGAAGCCGACCCCATCGCGGTGGCACGGCACATCGCCAGCCCCGGCTTCCGCCGGTCCGGCCTCATCATCTGCGCCCCCGACCACCCCGAGGTTCGGGCGAGGCTGGGCGAGGCCAAGGCGGCCGGGGTGGCGGTGCTGCCGATCGTCTCGCGGATCGGCGACGACCCGTTCGTCGGCATCGACAACTACGCCGCCGGGCGGACCGCCGCCTTCTACATGGCGAGCATGCTGAAGCCGCGCTCCGGCACGCTGGTCGCGCTATGCCACAGCAGCGTCTACCAGGTGCACAAGGAGCGGATCCGCGGCTTCTCCGACTATCTGGCCGAGCACCCCGACCCGGCGCATGCCTTCGCGCTGGTCATGTTCGGACTGGACGACCGGCTGCATTCGGCCGCGGTGTTCGAGGAGGCGCTGCGGGCGCATCCCGACATCATCGGCCTCTACAATGCCGGCGGCGCCAATGCCGGCATCGCCTCGGTGCTGGAGCGGCGCGGCCTCGGCAAGTCGATCCTCTGGATCGGCCATGAGTTGACCGAGAATTCGCGCCGCTGGCTGCAATCCGGACTGATGGACATCGTGCTGGACCAGGCGCCGGAGGTGCAGGCGCGGCGCGCGCTCGACACCGTGCTGCACCGGATCGGCTTCCTCGACGTCGAGGTCAGCGCCGATCCGGTGCGCTTCTTCACCATCAGCGCCGAGAACCTGTGACGGGCCCTCTCAGCGATACTTGCCGGCCAGGGCCAGCACCTGCTCGAGATTGTCCTTGGTGATCAGGCCGGGGCCGGAGAAGACGTCGTTGGCCTGCAGCACGCCGTAGCGGACATAGTTGGCCAGGATCTCGACCGCGCCGTAGCCCTGGATGAAGGGCTGCTGGTCGACGGCGACCTTGATCATCCCGTCCTTCATCGCGGCGACGATGTCCTGGCTCAGGTCGAAGGTGGCGAAGAAATAGGTGTCGGCGGCGCCCTGGTCCTTGACCCATTTGATCATCGGGTCGGCGCCGGTCGGCCCCAGGGTCAGGATCGCCTGGGTGTCGGCATGGGCCTTGAGATAGGCGGCGGTGCGGGTGACCACGTCGTTCGGATCGGTGCCGGAATCGATCTCCTGCCCGCCGAGCGGCACGCCGAGGCCGTCGGCGAAGCCCTGGCAGCGCTGGTGCGAGGCCGGATGCTGGAAGAAGTGGTTGACGCAGACGAAGCTCTTCACCCCGGCCGCCTTGGCCTTGCCGCCTGCGGCCTTGCCGGCCTCGTATTCGGCCTGGCCGATATAGCGCAGGGCGCCGATCTTGGCGGCGATCTCGGCCGATCCGGAGTTGACGATCACCACCGGGATGCCGGTGGCCACGGCGTTGCCCAGCGGCTCGCCGACGATCGCCTCGTCCGGCACGGTCGAGATGATCCCGGCCGGCTTCGACGCCACCGCCTGATCGATCAGGCGCCCCATCTCCGACAGGTCGCCGCCGGACGGGTTGCGGAACTCGACGGTGACGCCCAGCTGGTCGGCGGCGAGCTGCGCCGAGTTGCGGATGACGTTGTAGAACGGATCGGATTCGGACCAGTGCCCGACGAAGACGATGCGCTCGGCCGCACCGGCCGCCGTGGCCCCGAACAGCAATCCGCAGACGGCCAGCACCCCTGCCAGAATTCTTGTCATGCTTTCCTCCCAACCGCGTGGCCGGGCCGCCACCTCGGGGCCTCGCTGCGCGGATGGAGCGAGCGTATTGCCGTGGCACGGGCGCTCAATGGAGGCGTTGATCAGATTTCATCACCCGGCGGCGGCGGCGGCCCGTGGCGCGAAGGCTTCGGCGACGACGGGCTCCGGCGGGCAAGGTCCGGCGGCAAAGGCGCCCGGCAGAAGGACCGAGGGCGTGCCCCCCTGGTCCTGCAGCCGAAGCAGGAAGTACCCGGTGCCGGCGAGGCCGAGCATCAGCGTCGGCGACGTGGTGGCGCCGCCCCCTATCCCGGCCGGCCAGGCGCGGCCCGACGCGCCGTAGCGGTCGATGCCGTCCGCCGCGACCTGCATCGCCGTGTCGAGCAGACCGGGGTCGAGCAGCGGGGCAGCGCAGATCAGCGCCTCGGCATCGCCGGCAAGGCCATGACACAGCGAGAAGTTGCCCGTTCCCCTGGCCAGGTCCTGACGAAGCTTTGCCTGCGTGGCCTCGACGGCGGCATTGGCCTGGCGCCGCAGCGACGGGACATCTGCGAGCTGCCAGAGCCGCAGGCGCGACAGGGCGATGCCCGGGGCGCCGTGGCACCAGGACATGCTGAACGAGCGCGTGCCGTCGGGCGCCAAACTCTCGGGGGACAGGTCCGGCCAATTGCCGACCACCGGATCGAACCAGTGCTGCTCATGCGCGATGGCGCGGGCCGCCGCCAGGGCGAAACGGGGCTGGCCCGTGGTGGCCGCCAGCTCTGCCAGGGCCCAGGCGATGCCGGCAGCGCCATGCGACAGGCCGCACAGCCCGATCGTCTCCTTGGACGTCGGCCAGTGCCAGCCGCTGTCCTCCTGCCGGGCGGCGTCGAGCAGCGCGTCGCCCAGCTCGACGGCCCAGCCCGTCAGCGCCGGCTCGCCGAGCAGGCGCGCCAAAGCGAGAGCGCCGACGATGCCGCCGGCGAACCCGGCCATCAGATCCCATCCGGACAGCCCGCCGCTGCCGGCACAGGAAAGGGCCAGGTCGCGGGCCTGCGCCACGAGGTCGTCATCGGCGAGCCACTGCCCGGTCATGGCCGCCGCCCAGGCGATGCCGAGCCGGCCCACGAACAGAGCGGAGCTCATCTCTGGCGCGGCGGCATCGGCCAGCGCATGTCGCATGGCGCCCCGGGCGGTGCGCGCGATGACCGCGTCGCCGGTCATCGCAGCCAGCCGTGCCAGGAAGAGCGCGATGCCAGAGGTGCCGGTGTACAGGTCGCCGCCGCAGGTCTTGTGCACCACGCGCCACACCGCCGACAGCTCGTCCACATCGTCGGTGGTGAAGGTGCAGCGCCCGTCCCACCACAACGCATCGGCGCACAGGCCGTGGCCGATCCCGAGGGCGGCGTCGAGCAAGGAGGTCGTGTCAGGCATCGTCTTCAAACCGTAATCTGCGCAGGCCGAACGGGTCGCCCGCCCCTGCCGCGAGATGCGGCGCCTCGAGATCGACGCGGAGCGCCGAGAACCGTTCCAGCACCAGGGCGCGACGGCCGTCCGGGTCGTCGCGCCCGGTGCGATGGGCGGCGATCAGCCCCTCGGCGACGGCGCGCATGCGATGCCCGCCGAAGCTGTCGTCGCCCGCCGGATCCTCGGCGAAGGCAAGGCCGTCGGCCAGCCGAAGCGTCAGGAACGGCACGCGAGGGCGGAGATAGGGTGCGAGCTGCGGGTACAGCATCCGCAGCACCGCATGGGTCACCTGGGCATGACGGGCGGCGACGTAGAGAACGCAGGAATCGCGCCGACCGAAGCCGGATGGGCGATTGCCGCATTTGAACGAGAAGGGAATGCCGCGCAGCCCGAGCGCGCCGGTGACGAGGCCGACCACCGGCGCCGCCCCGGATGCGGTGAGGTTGAGGTAGTAGCGGACCGATCGCAGGCGGTCGAAGCCATCGACGATGCCGCCGCCGAAGGCATAGTAAAAGCCGGCCTGCAGGCTTCGTGATTCCTTGCGCAGCCGGATGGCGATGATGCTGTCGCGCTTCACCTTCGCCGGGGCGTCGTCGGAGACGAACTCGCCCGGATCCCAGCGGCAGCTGCGATGCTGCTTCTCCGCCACCACGGCACCGCCGTTGAGGGTCTCGACGACACGCCAGCCTTCGTCCCAGCGGTCGCGGCCCCGGTTCGCCGCGGACAGCTGCGCCAGGAATGTCTCCTCGGCGAGATCGCCGGCCGCCTCGTCCACAGGTTCCGGCGCGGCGTGGAACACGCCGTAGAGGTGACGATGCAGCATGGACATCAGCGGATCGGGGTCGAAGAAATCGTCCTCGCGTGACGCCGGCGGCTGGTTGTCGCCATCGATCACCCGTCCATCGAAGACGAAGCTGGCGGGCGAGAGGATGCGGACGGCATCCAGGATCGGCTGGACGTCGTCGAACCAGCGCGGCGGGGCGGTCGTGTTCATGGCGACACTCCCAGCAGCGTCGCCGCCGCCGTTTCGGGAGCGGTGAGCATGTTGGAGGCGAGCTGCAGCGCCAGCACCATGTGCCCGCTGATCCGGGCATCGCCATCCATGGCTTCGAAGGCGGTCTGCACCAGCCGCGCGGCCGCATACTGCACGGTCAGGCCGAACAGCCCGGCGGCCGCCTTCCCGCCGACGTCGAGCCGGTCGATATAGGCGCGCCAGAACGCCTGGACGGCGTGCTGCATCGGCGCCAGGGGCGCGGCGGTGGTGGCGAGTTCGGCCGGCTGGTCGCCCTTCCGCAACTGGGCCGCCCGGATCCAGCTTGCCAGATAGGATTGCAGGATGCCGGCCGCGTCCCAGGCGACATTGCCGGTGCCCGCCATCTCCCAGTCCACGATCCGGACGGCTGGCGCCGCATCGCCGGGCCCGATCGGATCGAGCAGGCAATTGGCCCACTTCATGTCGCCATGGATGATGCCGTTCACACGCCAGCCGGCGGCCAGCGCCTTCAGCCTTTCGTCGATCTCCGGATGGCGCTGGACGATGGCCACGACCCTGGCCTGTGCGGCGCTCTGTGCCGCCGAGGCATGCGGATCGAGCCGGTCCGGCCGCAGGATCCATGGCACTTGGCTGGGCAGGTCGATGCTGGCCTCGCCGAACCGCAGCGCCTTGCCGAGCTCGATGTGGCAGGTGGCGAGGGCCTGGCCGGCCGCGACGGCCGCCGGCACCGAAAACTCACCCGTCCGATGATGATGCTCGGCGAGCGATTCCGCCGGCTCGATCAGGCCGAGCACGAGGATCTGGTGCTGACGGTCGAAGGCCCGGAACGGCGCCAGCACGGCCTCCAGCCGCGAGCTGCCGGCGGCGAGCGCATAGCACTGCGCCTCGGTCTCGAGCGTCGAGCCGACATGCCAATCCCCTTCCTCGGGGCGGCTTTGCTTGACGAACAGGCCCGGGCCGCGCCCGTCGATCACCCGGAAGGTGCGGTTGCGGCACTGGTGGGGCACGACCTTGAGCGGTCCGCCGACGATGCGGTCCAGGCCGAGAAGCCCGGCTTGGACGAGATAGGGAAGGACGTTCTGGCGCGTCAGGATCATGGCGGGTTCGCCGCCCGTTCCGAAGCGGGAACGGGCGGCGGCCTTTCTCAGAGGAACAGGACGTCCGGCCCGGGATGGCCGCGGCCGGATGCGCTTTGCTCTGCCTCCTTGCAGCAGGGGTTGCGCGTCTTCTTGCAGGTCTTCTCCTTGGTCGCCTCCGGCGCCGGCTCCTCATCCCCCTTGCAGCACGGGTTGCGCGTCGGCTTGCAGGTCTTGGCCTGGGTTGCCTGCGGCGCCGGCTCCTCAGCCCCCTTGCAACACGGGTTGCGCGTCGGCCTGCAGGTCTTGGCCTTGGTGGTGTCGGGCCCCGGCTCGGCCGCCAGGGAGAGCGAGCGCGCCGAATCGTCGAAGGCCGCGCCGGACAGTTCACGATCGGCGATCGCCCCCTGGAGCAGGGCCAGCGCCGCGGCCGGAATCGGGCCGCCTTCGATCGGATCGTTGGGATAGGTCTGCAATTGAGCCTCCTGTACAATGTCGTTCATCGAAATCGGGGCCGGCCGCGCCGGGCCCGCAGGTGCGATGCCGCTAACGCGGCGGCAGCGCGGGTTCGCCCCAGCGAGTCTGCCCTTCCCGCAGGGGATGGCTGCCGGGACAAGCTTCTGACGTCATGCGGATCTTGCGGCCGAGCGGGCAGCCGCAGAGGCCGCATGTGCCGAGCGACGACGGCGCCGGCCGCCGGTCGGGACAGCCGAGGCAGGCGGCTTCGCGGGTCCGTCTCACCGTTTCATCCACGGTGGCGAAGCCGGTGCCCGCCCAGCGTCCCAAGGCGATCGCCGCCTTGCGGGCCAGGCCGGCGGCGGAGAGCTGCGGTCCGGCGCTGCGGGCGCGCGGCGGCGCGTCGATCAGCTGCTGCAGCAGCGCCGGATGGCGGCGGCTGGCCAGGAGATTACCGGCATAGGTCTCGTCCGCCAGGGCCGCCTCGAGCGTTCGCCGCGGCACCGGAGCGTCGAGCCCGAGCGTGGCGCCGAGCTCGGCACACATGTCGTCCCAGGCGCGGTCGCCCAGGCCGGCATCCGGGATGGAGAGGGCTGGAGTCATGGGCATGCTCCTCGCATCGTTGGACCGGCGGATGCGCCGGTCAGGGCACGTCGAAGGTTGCGGAGGCCTGGCTCGGATCGAGCGTCGAGCCGTCGATCGCCAGGATGTTGGAGACCGTCAGCGTGTACGGGCCCGGCTGGTTGTCGGGCAGGACCACGTTCAGCACGACCTGCTTCAGGTCACGCAGGTTGCGCAGAGCCGCGGTCACCACCGTGACCGGACGGATCTGGTAGTTCGTCACATTGTCGAGCGAGCCTGCGAAGAGGGCATCGCTGAAGGTGGCGACCACGGTCGCCGCGCCCTCGACCTGCTGCAGCACGGCCGTCTCCAGCTTCAGCGTGCCGACCGTCGGCGCACCGGCACAGTAGGGCAGCTCCTGGCCGGCCAGGGCGGCGTTGAGCGCGTCGAGCCGGCAGCGGATCGAGGGATCCATGCAGCGGTTGGATCCGCCCGCATTGGCCGGCAGGATCCAGCCGAACAGCTTGCCGATCTGCCGCAGGGCTTCCAGGCCCCATTGGGTCGATTCGCCGTAGAAGACATCGTTGAACAGATAGCCGATGGCGAAATAGTCGGCCTGACCGGTGCAGGCGATGCCGTCCAGCCCTCCCGGAGGCGCGCCGATGAAGCGGGCGATGCCGTGCGCCATCAGCAGCGCCAGCCCCTGGCGCTGGATGCATTTGGCGCGCAGCAGGGCGCCGGACACATAGACGACCCGGCTGCCGAAGCTCTCGAACACGAACAGGTTCGGATCCTGGTCGTCCCAGTTCAGCGAGAACAGGATGTCAGGAATGAACCCGGAGAACAGTCTCTCCAGATACTGGAACTCGGCCCGGTTGATCCCGGTCGTCAGAGGGTGGAATTCTCCGTTCTCCCGGATGTCCTTAGCCTGTGCGGCGGTGACGAAGGGCACGGCGCCGTAGGGCACCGGAGCGGAGAGGATGGCCTCCATCGGCACAAAGGCGTGGCGGTAGGCCCGCTGGTCGCCGTTGCGCCGGCTGTGGAACTGATCCGCCTTGCCGCCCTTCCGGCGCCCGCCATACTCGGCGCTGCCGATCGCCGGCAAATCGTCGTGACCCGGCGCGAAATAACGGGCAAAGGCGTCGCTGCCCTGCAGGGCGCGCACCGTGTGGTCGCCGGCGACGACGCCGTTGGTGTCCAGCAGATGCCCGTCGAGCGAGGTGCCGGCCACCTCGGCAGCGATGTTGTGGAGCCCGATCTTCGCCTTGCCGAGATAAACCGCGCTGATCTGGACCGGCTGGCCCGCCTGATCGACGAGCTGATCCTCGAAGGTCAGGCGATCCGCGCGCTTCAGGGTGCCGTCCGGCATCAGGAAGGGCTGGTCGGTCGTCACCACGATCTCGCCGTCGGCGCCGTACTGGATCAGGACGACGATCTGGCCCTCCTTCGGCGAGGTGCCGTCGCTGAAGACGACCTGGCGCGGAGTCCAGACCAGCTCGGTGCCGCCGCCCGCCTGCAGCGAACCGGTCAGCACGGTCTCGCCGATGCCGATCTCCTGGATCTCGCGGACCTGGCCCTGGCCGACCGCAACCTTGGTGCCCCAGGCGAAGCAGGAGCAGCAGCAATAGCAGGTCCGATTGCCCCAGTTCTTATCCTGATCGCGCAGCTCGTCGCATTTTTCGGGCGTGATGTTGCGCCGCTGGCCGGTCGCCTTGTTGTAGCACTCGGTGGTCGAGACCGGGAAGGAATCGCCCTTCTTCTGGCAGCCTTCGATCGGATTTCCCTTCCAATCCACGCAATAACAGACCCGCTTCATACTCGAGGTTTGCTCGTAATTTTTGCAGTGAGTTTGATCGCACAAGACCTCGTCGGGGCCGATCGTGTTCTCGCAATTGGTGTAGGCCATGAAATATCTCCTTTATATTTATGCACGATACAATGAAGCGATGATGTCGCCTGGTCAGGCTCCGAAGGCGACGGCGCGGTAGTTGGGTGCAAGGCCGATATCCAGGAACTTGTCCGGGTCGAGGAAACCGTCGATCAGCAGCGCCGCCAGCTCCGGCACCTTGCGCATGGCCGCGAGGTCGACCGTGATGGTCCATTCGCCGGCGAACTGGTCGAGCGGCGCCTCGCCGGCGTCGTAGAGCCCGACGGCGCTGACGAGCGTGACGGCCGCCGGCTCCAGCTTGGCCGCGGCCAGCGTCAGGAACTGCGACGTCTTCGGCAGGGGCTGCCATTCCGGGACCGTGATCCAGACATCGGCGGTATCGAGGACGTAGCCCCGCAGATTGGGGGCGAGCTCGGCGCGCCCGATCTCGACGCGCAGCACTTGCTTGTCCGGATCGGAGTGATCGGCCATGAAGTCCTCCCATGCCTTGGAGAAGTCGGTGGCGAGGCTGAGGAAGGCGTGGCCGGCGAAGCGCGGGCCCGACAGCAGTTGCTCGGCGGTCCGACGGAGCGGCTTGCCGCCGTCGAGTGCGCTGTAGCGGATCTTCACCTGAACATCGCTGATCGTGGCGAAATCGAAGCGGTTGGTCGCCGGCGGCATCGACACCGTGAAGGTCGACACGGCGCCCGTGCCTTCGAACGGATAGAGCCGGTCGTCGATGCCGAGGATCAGCTCCCAAAGTCCCGAGCCCTCATAGGACATCGAATCGGCGATCACCTGGTTCGACTGCCAGTTGCGGCGCACGGACGGGGGCGGCTCCTCGCCGCCATCGATGAGATATTCGAGCCCCTCCGGATCCGGCCGCAGCAGGATGTCGTTCTGGGTCTGCAGGATCGTGGCGTGGATCTCGAAGCCGGAACCTTCGTCGAGCGAGGATACAAGGCTGAACTCGACCGTCTTGATGCGCCGGCAGTAATGGCCGGGGAAATCGAAGTCGAACAGCGCCTCGTCGAGCTTGATCGTGCATGTGCCTTCGCCCCGCAGCCGCAGCAGCTCGGCCGGCGCCAGCTGCGCCAGCGACACGGTCTTCGTGATCTCCAGCCGTCGCTTGTTGTTGCGGGAATAGGCCTGGTCCATCTGGTCGAGCGCCATGTTGAGCGTCTCGCCCGCCAGAAGCCCGTTATGCGCCTCGTCCCAGGGGCTGAAATTGACGAAGACGTCGTCGCTGTTGAGCTCGTACTGGTAGGCGCCCTGGGCCGCGAGCGTCGCTTCGAGCGCCATCCGGTAGGTCTGGTAGAACAGGGTCGAGAGCCGCCCGGCCATCCAGGCGAACAGCTCGTAGCTGTCGAATTTGCGCAGCAGGAAGTCGGCATATTCCTGCGCCTGGGCGATGGTCTGCTGGTGGATCTCGAGATCGCGCCGCGCCATGTCGAGCTGGGCCTGGGCGCCGAGGATCTGCTTTTCGGTCTGCGCCAGATCGAAGGCCGACTGATCGACCTCGCGCTGCCAATCCTGGGCGCGGCGCTGATAGCCGGCCACGGTGAGCGACGTCTGGGCGCCGTATTCGAAGCCCTTGGTGATGGAGTTGAACGCCGCCGCCCATTTCGACGCGCTGTTCCCGAGCTGGATGCCACCATAGGTCATCGCCGTCGGCGCGCCGACCTGCGGGGCGGCATAGGCGATCGCCGCCACCGTTTCGGCGATACCGCCGGCGATGTTGGAGATCAGCGCCGCGCTCGACAGTGTGATGTGGGCGATTTCGGCCGGCGACATGAATTCGTCGACGAGGCCCTTGTAGAAATCGCGACGGCTCTCCAGCGCCGCCTTCGACTGCTGCAAGGCGGCGAGCGCCTGCGTCGCCTCCTCGATCTGCAGCGTCTTCATCCGCACGGTCAGATTGAGGATCGCCGATTCCTGGGCGGCCCGCAGCCGGAACAGCACCTCGTTGTCGCGCTCCATCAGGGCATTCATCAGCGCGCTGCCGAGGATGGTGGCGCTGGAGACGATGGTGCGCGCCTGCAGCATCAGAGTGCTGTAGCGGTAGATCGGCACGCCGGCCTGCGCCTGCGGGCTGACGGCGAGGCCGCTGCCGCCCGCCGCCGCGGCGCGGACCAGCGCCATCGGATCGAGCGGCGGAGCGAACAGCGGCAGGTGCAGCGGATTGCCGTCGAGGTCGAGGCAGTTGCGCAGCTTGTACAGCCGGTCCGCCACCAGATCCCAGGTGGCCAGGAGCCTGTCGTTGTCGGGCACGCAGAACAGCGCCTCGACGTCGTTGAAGGGCTGGCCGAGGAGCCCGGTCGCGGCCGCACCGCCGGTCATCGGCACGACGTTCTCCATGTCGATCAGGAATTGCGGGATGCCGCCCGGCACGTCCCGATAGCGCGCGGCGATCTCGTTGAAGCTGGCCGGTGGCTGCGTCCTGCACGGGCCCTCCTCGACCGGCCGCGGGCCGAGCAGCTCGTCGGCGTAGAGATAGAGCATGGTCGCGGCGGTCAGCGCTTCCCGCGTCTTCTGGGCGAACAGCGTGTCGCCCCATCTGATCAGCGCATCGACATAGGACATCACCGTCGCCTTCTCGAAGGCGCCGATGCGCAGCCGGGCGATCGCGTAGGGATCGAAGGGGTCGTTGTTGTAGATCGCGATCGTCACCGGATCGGTGAGGATCTCGGTCAGGCTCTGCAGCGTCTGGTTGCGGAACGGCATGAACTGCCAGAAGCGTGAGCTCGGCGTCGCCAGGCAATGGTTCATCAGCACATTGCGCACCTCGCGGATCATCCGCTGGCGCGTGGCCGGCTCGGTGACGCCCGGGAACAGGAAGGACAGGTCCGTGGCCGGGCCGAAATCCGGCGCCACGGCGCCGTCGGCGGTGATGATCCCCTGCTCCTGCAGGGCCTCGTAGGCGCCGGTCGCCTGGGCCTCGTCGATGTCGGGGGTCACGAAATCGGCCGGGGTCAGCGGGTCGGGGCGGACCGTCGGATCGAAGATATACTGCAGCCACTTCAACGCCGCATCATAGCGCCCGTTCTTGGCCAGGCTCGACGCCACCAGCTCGGGCGTGAAGAAGAACAGCTCCCAGTAATAGAGACCATATGGGCCGTCGAAATCGACCTGGCCGCCGTCGAACAGCGGCGGCTCGATCACCCTCGGCGTCGGCAGATACGACGAGAACGGTACCAGCGGCACCACCGGCGCCTGCTGCGACGGCAGCGACAGCAGCTTCTCGATACCGCCTGCCGTCAGCGCGGCGTTCAGCCGGGCCACCGCGGCGGTCGTCATGCGGGCAAAGCGGAAGCTGAGGTCGTGAATGGTGCGCAGCCAGGTCGCGGAGAAGTAGCGGTCGAGGATCACGCGAGTCTCGGCGATCAGCAGATCGCGGCCTTGGCCCGCCTCCGGATAGAGATAGGAGAGATCGGTCTGCGGCCCGTACGACCGGCTGATCGTGCCGTCGGGGCTGACGACCGAATGGGCCACCAGCGCGTCAAAAGCCTCCTTCGACCGCTGCGGGCCGATGCCGAGCGACACGAAGGACGTCGCCGTGACGACCGTGTCGTTGTCCTCGAAGAAGTAGCTCAGCGCGGTGATCGTCGGCAGGTCGAGGAGGATGGTGCGCACCTCCGCCGTCATCAGCGCGCGCTCGCGCGGCGGCGCGTTGTCGAACAGGAACGACAGGTTGTAGTGCGGACCGAAGCTGGGATCGACCTGGCCCTTGGCGTTGATGACGCCGTTGCCGAGGAGATCGGCATAAGCCTGCTTGGATCGGTCGACGTCGATGTTCGGCGTGATGAACGAGGTCTCGGTCACCGTCTGGGTCGAGGCCGTCTCCTTGACGCGCAACTGCTGCGACAGCATCGGCATGGCGCCCTCTGCCGCGCCGACCTTGAAGGCCTCGTTGCCGGTGTTGATCAGGAACCAGTCGGGCTGGTTCTTGACCATGATGGTGGCGGAGTTCTCGCGGCTGATGGCGCCGAGCAGCAGCGGCTCCGCGAGATGGGCCAGGAGCACGCGGCGCACCTCGTAGATCAGCCTGGCCTTCTCCTCCTCCCCCGCCCCGTCGAACAGGAAGGACAGATCGGTGCGCGAGTTGAAGCTGGGGTCGACGCGCCCGTTGGTTTCGATCACCCCGTTGCCGATGAGATCGAGCCAGACCTGGCCGGCGAGAGCGGCGTCGATCTCGGTCAGCAGGAAGGAAGATTTCGTGGCCGGCAGTCCGCGGGCCTTGAGGTCCAGCAGGATGTGCTGGATCTCGGCGATCAGGATGGCGCGTGTGCGGGCCGGTTCGTCGGGAAACAGGAAGTCGAGATTGGTGTTGGTCGTGAAGGTGCTGTCGATGACGCCGTTGTCGTCGACGATGCCGTGTCCCTTGAGATCGTCGTAGACGACGGTCGAGCCGGCCTCATCGAGGCCCGCCAGGACGAAATCGGTTTCCGCAACCGGACGCGCCGCCGCCGCCGTGCTGATCGCCGGAGTCCAGTCGCCATAGTAGTTGGTGCGCAGCACGTTCAGCGTGTCGCCGACATGCAGGGCGTTGGTCGGCACGTCGATGATCGGACGCAGGGCGGGCGGCACGCCGGCCGAGATGTTCTGCACCAGCACCTGGAATTCGGACTGGCGCATCAGAAAATCGAGGTTGAGGTCGCGGTTGAGGACCCTCGCCTTCTGCAGCGGGATGTCGCCCCGCGTCGACGTGGCGATGGCCTGGTTGACCATGCCGATGCGGTTGTAGACGTTGAGCTCGAACGCGTAGAGCGACGGCTCCTGGGCGGCCAGGGCGGGATCGGGATGCGGCGGCTGCACCAGCGGGTTCGGTGCGATCTGATCGTTCTCGATGAACGGGCCGTACAGGATCAGGATCTTCTGGTCGGTGCCGGTCGCCAGCGGCGGCGCCAGCAGTCGGTCCGGCGCGATGGCGAGCGCGTTGCATTTGCGCCAGAACAGCGCGTCCATGTCGAACAGGCTGTAGCCGGAATTGTTGTCGAAGGACCGCTTCGACGGCGCCACATAGGCGACGGCTTCCTGGAACAGCGTCTGCGCCGCCGTCCATTCGCCGGTCGACGTCTGGAACGCGTAGCGGATGGCGGCGGTGAAGGTGGAGCTGTTCTCAGAAACGCTTGCGGCGCCCGATTCGGCGCGGATCCTGGTCTCACGCACCACCTTGAGGTCGACCCAGAACAGGAACAGCCGTCCGAAGGCATAGACGGGCGTGACGTGCGGCGACGGGATCGAGGCGCCGATCTTCTGCCATTGCGACCACACCGCGCCCATTTCCTGCCTGGCGAAATAGAACTGGTACGGCTCGTCGCGCGTCCGGGCGAAGACGAACAGCGTATCGACCGGCCCGCGGATCCCGTCATCGACGATGCAACGCAGCGAATCCGCGTAGATCAGCGTCGTCAGCTGTTCCAGGCCCAGGAAATAATTGCCGTAGGCCCGGCTCACCGTCTGATCGGTGATATTGGTCTGCAGCAGCGCCTCCTGCAGCTCCTTGAACAGGTCGGTCCTGGAGCTGCGCAGCGTCGGCTCCATGTAGTTTTCCGGGTACAGGAAGATCTTGCGGTTGGCTTCCCACACCCGGTAGTTCGTCATCCACTCCCACCAGACTTGCGGGATATTGAGCCGATCGATGCCCAGCTCGAGATTGAGCCGGCAGCGCTGGAGGTAGAGCTGCACCGCGCCGATCGCCTCGGCGACATAGGACGTCGTGGCGCAGCCGCTCATATCGACGTCGATCAGCAGGAAGCCGTAGAGCTGGCGCCGGTCCTTCAGGCCGAGCTCCCACAGCACGATGCCCTCCAGCGCATCGCGGCGCGCCTCGTTCATGCGTTCGGTGATGCGGGCATAGGCGGCGGCCCAGCCGACCGTGCCCAGCTTGGCCGCGATGACGCCGAGGGTCGCCGCGGCGGTGTCGCGATAGGTCTGCCAATAGGTGTGGTCGGTGCCGGGTCCATCGGCCGGCAGCAGGCGCAGGGCCAGGAAATTGGCCGCGAAGGCCGGATCGAAGCCGCCGACGGCGAGGAGATCGAAGACCTGCTTCAGCCGCACCAGGCCCGGGACGGTGTCGACCAGCGCAGCGGTCTCGCCGATCTGCGCCAGGATCTCGTGGATCTGCACCAACGGCCAGCCGGTCAGTCCGGCGAGGCGACCCAGCTTGATCTCCGCCTCAGCCGGCGTCGCCGACGGCATCGCCAGGAATTCGAGGAAACCGGCCTCGCGGTCGCCGAAGGTCGCGACGAAATCGTTGAAGCCGGCGACCGCCTGCAGATCGGCCAGCGTCGGCTCGCCGAGATCGGCGATGCCGAAGGCCAGCGGCATCTCGACCATGCCCTGCAGCACCGGCGGGGAGATCGGGAGGCTGACCGCCGCCACCAGCAGGCGAGAGATCTCGACGAACAGGGCCTGCACCGCGATCCAGGCCGGATTCATGGTGCCGGCGAGAGTCTCGGCGACCGGCACCAGGAGGGTCGTGAGCCACAGCGACGGCGACCGGACCGCGCCGAAATAGGCGGCCACCGCCTCGATCAGGTCGCCTTCGGCGTTGAATGCCGCGGCGAGCTGCTCGTTCAGGAACTGCTGCTGCGCCGCGGAGACGGCGTTCATCGCCGCCGCCACCACGTCGATCTGGGCATCGGAGAAGCCGGGCTCGGTCGCGAGGAAGCTGAGATCGGCCGCCGTCACCTCTTCCAGCACCAGTGCCAGCTCCGAGGACGCGCCGCCGAAGACGGCGACGTAGTCGGCGGCAAGCGAGCGGATCAGCGCCGGCTGCGACTGCGCCCGCACGGCCTCATAGGCGGCAGCCGACTGCTCCTCCGTGACGATGTCGGCGACAAAGGACAGCGGGGTCAGATATTGCGGCCTGGCGAGCTGCCACAGCGTGCGCATCTGGGCGTAGGCGGCCGTGCGCGCCGCAGCCGGCGGCCGTGTCGGCACCACGCCGTCCAGCACGAAGGCAAGCTCAGCCACCGACAGGTGCATGGCATCGAGCCAGCGCGCCGTGGCGACCAGCCGCACCGCGTTCTCCGGCACGAAGGGCTCGGTCGGCGCCAGGCCGACCCAGCCGAGCAGGCGTCCATAGTCGGCGACGCTCTGCCGCGTCAGCTTGAGGAGGATGGCGGTGCGATAGAGCAGCGTCAGATTGCCGACATCGAGCGGCACCGTGGCGTCCTTGCCGAACAGGAGCGCGCCGATGTCGGTCAGCACCGTGTCGCTGACGCCCAGCGCCGCCATCAGCCGGGTCCGGCCGAAGCCGCCGGCCGCCGTCTCCCGGCCGGCGACGGTCCATTCGACCACGGAATCCTGGAACAGGGGATTGGCCGGATAGAGCGGGCGGTAGATGCCGCCGTCGCCCCGCACGCCGCGGGCGTTCCAGACCCGGTCGAACAAGTCGACAGGCTCCGCGCCGTCGCCCCGGCCGATCGTCTTCATCTCCGACCACAGCGCCGTCAGCGCATCGATCGGCAGGCCGATCACCTGCTTCGCGCGCAGCGCGCCCGCGAGTTCGATCAGCGTGCCGGTGCCGATCTCCGCCTCGTCGAGCGCGGTCAGCAGCCAGTCGAGATCGGTGAAGGGGAGCGCCGTCCATTGCGCCAGCCGGACGAAGCGGTCGATGCGGTCGAGGGTCCCTTCGTCGATATGGGTCAGACGGTCGGGGCCGTCCGTCTGCGGCGCGACGGCGATATAGGCGCCGTCTTCCAAAGCGCGGTTGATGAAGAATCCATGGGCCAGGCCAGCGCCGCGCTCGGCTTCGTCGAGATCGTCGTACAGCAGCATGAGCAGCCGGGTCGGATCGAGCCCGGTCTGCTGCAGGAAGACCGGCACGTCCGCGAGATCGTCGAGCGTCGCCTGGTCCGGCAGCCCGTAGAGGCGCTTCAGCGCGGCCGGATCGACCACACGCGTCGCCACCAGGCTCGCCTGCTCGATCGACAGACCGAGCGACTCCCGCGCGGTCGGCCAATCGTCCGGGTCGATCCGGCAGGTCGTCTCCGCGCCGGGCACCTCCGCCCAGGGCTGGCCGACCGTGGCCGTCCGGGTCGCCGCATCATAGGTCGAGATGCGGCGCGCCTGGCCGAGGCCGGCGCCGGCGACGATCCACAGGACGGATCCCATCGCGACGGCGGCCGCCGGCGGATCCTCCGCCAAAGTGAGGGTGTTTGTCGTCGCCGCCGTGACCGGGCATGTGAACGGCGCCTTCCGGTAGACATTGTAGATCTGCGCCAGGGCCAGCCCGGCCGCTTCGAGACTAAAGCGGATCTGGGCGAGCGGCAGGTTCTGCGGCAGGTTGAAGGGATAGGTCGCAGTCGCCAGCACCCGTTCCGGGTCGTCCGTATCGAGCTCCTTCGCCGCCTGGACCGACAGCACCTCGTTGGCGATCTGGAGATGCGGCACGATGTCGTTCGTCGCCGCACAGGTCAGCGGCATCGTGAACAGCTTCTCGCGGCGATCCTCGAGCGTCATGCCGGGCGGGATCGTCGCCTGGTTGGGCTCGGTCACGTAGCGCTGGGTAATCCGCATCAGGTCGACGAAATAGGCGGCCGGCCCGAAGATCGAGCGGCAATGCTCGCAGGAGCAATAGTCCTGGTTGCCGAACAGGGCCTCATAGCTCGGCAGGCCGCTGAAGAAGCTGTCGATGGTCTCGCCGACCGAGCTCACCGGCGATCGGCTGACCAGTGGCGACCTGGCGAGGCCGACGGCATTGGCCCAGAGATGGATAGCCTGGCCCTTCACCATGCGGGCACGCTCGTGAATGCCGCGGGCCAGCGCGGCATCGCCGGAGAGAGCGCTTGCGACGGCATCGACGAAGCAGCTCTCGTCGAGTCCCGCAATCTGGGCCGCCGACTCGAAACCCAGCCGCTGCAGCGCCGTGACGACGCTGGCGCTCGGCGCCAGGCGCGCGAGGCGCTGGCAGGCCATCAGCGAGGATTTGAGCTCGACCCCCTCAGCCGTTTCCAGCCCCAGGCGCCCGGTCTCGCGGGCGTCGAAGAAATCGAATGTCAGTATGTCGAAATCCGGATGACGCCGGCTGAATTCCTCAAGCCGCGTCATCCCCAGCGCGAGGGACCGAATATCCATTGCTGATTCCTTCCACAACGGAAGCGACTTTTGGTTTTATACTCACCGTGCCGTCTGTTTGGACTCGGTGGCCGGGTCGGCGCGCAACGGCAGAGCGTCGACTGGCATCGGAGCGGATCCGCGGATCGGCGGCGCCGGACACTGCATAAATTAGTATTTATTCAAACAATTTAAGATGTTTTTTAACATCTTATACATGATCGAAAGTAACAATCGGTCGCATTCAAGTTGTGAACGAGCCATGAATGGTCGTTCGCAACACGCGGTATCATTAGGCAGGCTTGGTCTTTTTACTGCAGATCGTCATGGTTTGACCGACTCCCGGATGATGCGTTTGCTGTCAGGCGCAGCAAAGCAGGCGCATATCTCGCCGAACGCCAAGCAGCGCCCGTCGACGCGACCGGCCGGGCCGAGCCCGATATGGGATCGGTTCGGACCATCGTGCCCGTCGGCTGGCGCCGCAGGCTCGACGTGTCGCCCGACAGAGCTGTGGACAGCGATTGGAAGCCGCGTCCCGTCAGAGATCCCTGGACGGGTCCGAGACATGCCGGTCCGGCACCGGAGCGAACCGGGCGCCCGGGGACGGGCTGCCCCGCGCAGCGCAGGCGATCCTGGCAACGAAGCGGCGCTTCACCTCGTCCATCTGCAACTCGCAGGCATCTGCTGGATTGTGATTGTCGTTGGCCTGAGGCCGGGGCGGAATCATGGCGTCATCAAAATGCAGTGGACTATACCGTCTAGCATGACACCGCGGCCGCGGTTCCTCCAGCGAAAAGCCGCAGGTCCGAAACGGCAGCGGATCGCCGGGCCGTTGACGGAAGTGCTACTCTAGGTTGATCAAGGGCAGCGCCAGCCTTGCCCGGGGGAGATGACAGACGTGCCGGACGCCGCACATCGCATTCGTCGCTGCGAGGTCATCCACCGCACCTCCACCACCACCGTGATCCGCGCCGTCCTCGACAACGGCCGCCCGGTCGTCCTGAAGGAGGCGCTGGGCGAACCGGTGGTCGGCCTGGTCGATCGGCTGCGGCGCGAGCACGCGCTGCTGGCACGCTTCGACTCCGACCTCGTGGTCCGCCCGATCGGGCTGCAGCCGGACGGCCCGGAGGGGCCGGCCCTGGTGCTGGAGGATATCGGCGGCATCGCCCTGTCCGACTGGATCGCCACGGCTCCGCCGGATCTCGCCGGCCGGATCGCGGTCGCGGAGGCGCTGGCCATCGGCCTCGCCCATGTGCATGAGCGCGGCGTGCTGCACGGCGACCTGTCGGCCCACAACATCGTGCTCAATCCGGCGGACAACCGGGTCAACTACATCGATTTCGGCGGCGCCGTGCTGCTCGATCGCGGCGACTCCGTCCCGGCCGAGGCCCTGCCGGCGGTCGAGGACCTGACCGCCGTCGCCCCCGAGCGGACCGGCCGGATGAACCGGCCGATCGATCACCGCGCCGATCTCTATTCGCTCGGCATCGTCCTGTACCAGCTGTTCGCCGGCCGGCCGCCCTTCGCCGGCGAGGAGCGGCTTGAGCTGCTGCACGCCCATCTCGCCCAGCGGCCGGTGCCGCTGGACACCCTGCTGCCGGGCTTTCCGCCGGTGCTGGCGGAGATCGTGGCGACGCTGTTGCTGAAGGACGCCGCTTCCCGCTACCGCAGTGCCGCCGACCTTGCAGCCGATCTGGGACGCTGCCGCGCCGCCTTCGTGCCCGCGGATGCCGTGGGCGGACGCATCGCCGCCTTCGCCCTCAGCGCCGGCGACGATGGGTTCGGCGACGGCGCGGCCCTGTATGGCCGGGCGGCCCCCCTCGCCGCGCTGCAGGCGGCGTTCGAGGCGGCGCGGGCCGGCCGCAGCGGCGCCGCGCTGGTCACCGGCGCCCCCGGCATCGGCAAGAGCGCGCTGGCGGCCGGGCTGCGCGACCGCGTGGCCGAGGCCGGCGGGCGCTTCGCCGCCGGCAAGTTCGAGCAGCAGCGCGACGAGCCCTATCTCGGCCTGGTCCAGGCCTTCGCCGGGCTGGTGCGTGGCGTGCTGACCGAACCCGACACCATGGTCGCGGCCTGGCGGGCCACGCTGCTGGACCGGCTGGGCCGCAGCGCCAGCGTGCTGGCCGAGCGGGTGCCGGGGCTCGACCGGCTGATCGGCCCGCAGCCGCCGGCCGCCGTCCTGGCCCCGGCCGAGGCCGGACACCGGCTGGCCAAGGCGGTGCAGGACCTGGTCGCCGTCTTCGCCGCGCCGGACCGTCCACTGGTGCTCGTGCTGGACGACCTGCAATGGGCGGACGCCGCGAGCCTGGAGCTGCTGGGCCCGATCTGCGCCGCCGCCCCCGCCGGCGGGCTGCTGCTGATCGGCACCTGCCGCGACGGGGAGCTGGAGCCGGCGCTGCGGGACACGCTCGACACGCTGCCCGGGCTGCACCGCATCGCGCTGCAGCCGCTGGCGCCGCAGGATATCGAGGCGATGCTGGTCGCCGTCTATCGCGGCGGGCCGGGCCAGGCGGCAGCGGCCGCCGCCCTGGTGCACGCCAAGACCCTAGGAAATCCCCTGTTCGCCCGCCAGCTGCTGGGCCATCTGCGCGACATCGGCGCGATCGGTCCTGCCGGACGCTGGGACCTGGACCGCATCGCGGCGGTGCAGGCGACCGACAATGTCGTCGGCTTCCTGGCCGACCGCATCGGCCATCTGCCGGCGGAGCTGCGGCGCGTCGTGACCACCAGCGCATGCCTCGGCATGCAGGTCGATGCGGAGCTGCTCGGCGCCGTCCTCGGCCTCGATGCCGCACGGCTGCGGCGGATCCTCGACGATGCGGTTGCCGAGGGTCTGATGGTCGCCCATGACGGCGGCGTCGGCTTCGCCCATGACCGGATCCGCGAGGCCGCCGACCGGCTCGCCGCCGATCCCGCGATCCTGCATCGCCGCATCGCCCTGCTGCTGCTGGAACGGACCGGAGAGGCCCAGCTGCCCGGCGCCGCCTTCGCCATCGCCCGGCACCTGAACGCCGCGGGCGCGCTGGACGACGACCCGGCGCTGCGGGCGCGCTGCGCCGAGATCAACCTGATCGCAGCCCGTCAGGCCCGAGCGGCGGCGGCCTTCGCCCCCGCCCGCGACTACGCCGAGACCGGGCTGCGCCTGACCGATCCGGGCCTGTGGGACACCCGCTACGCCGATATCGCCGAGGCGGCTCTGCTGCTGGCCGAATGCCGGATGCTGACCCAGGACCACGCCGCCTTCGACCGCGAGGTCGAGGTGCTGGCCGCGCGGCTCAGGGACGACGAGCACCGGCTGCAGCTGGCCATGCTGCAGCTGGTGTCGCTCGACGCGCGGCTGCTGGAGACCGAGGCGATCGAGGTCGGCCGCCAGGCGCTTCGCCTGGTCGGCATCGAGCTGCCGGTGACGGTGGAGCAGCAGCGCGAGGCCGTCGGCGCCGAGTTCGGGGAGTTCCAGCGGTTGATGGCCGGGCGCCCGGCAGAGGCGCTGCTGGACCTGCCGCCCCTGCACGACCGGCGCCTGGCGGCGGCGATGCAGATCTTGTTCCGCCTGGCCCCCGATGCGCACAACACGCTGCAGCCGGAGCTGTTCGCGCTGATGGCGCTGCGCAACGCCAATCTGATGCTGCAGCATGGCGCCGACACGCTGGCGCCCGGGATCATCGTTACCCTCGCCCTGACCCTGCGCGGCATGACCGGCGACAGCGTGACGGCGGACGCCTTCGCCCGGACCGCGATCGCCCTCGACGCCCGGCTCGGCCACCCTCTGACCGCCAGCGTGACCTTCGTCTACGCCTATTTCCTGCGGCACTGGCTGCACCCGCTGGCCGGCGCGCTGCAGCTCAACCTCGACGGCATCCGCGCCGGCTTCGAGATGGGCGACATCCAGTTCGGCGCCTATCACGCCTCGGCCTATGTCATCCACCTGCTGGGCAGCGGCGGGGCGCTGGCCGAGGTGGCCCGCATCGGCGAGGAGCATCTGCGGCTGATCGGCGACCGGAACCGGACGGCGGCTGCGCATTGCCGGATGCAGGTCGACTTCGCCGCCGCGCTGATGGGCCGGACGCCGGTGCCGACCAGCATGGCGCGCGACCGGGTCCGCAGCGAGGCGGAGGAGGACGCCCATCTGCAGGCGCTGGATCTCGTCGCCCGCAGCAACTACCTGATCCGCCGGCTGCAGCTGGCCCTGCTGTTCCGGGACCTCGGTGCGGCCCGGCGCCTGATCGGCCCGACGGTGGCGAACCTGCCCGGCGCCACCGGCCTCGCGGTCGAAGCCGACGGCGTCGCCTTCCTGCTGCTGGCAGCGCTGGCCGATGACGGCGACCGCGGCGATGACTTCACGGCGCAGCGCGACCGGCTGCGCGGCTGGAGTGCGCTGAGCCCGCATAATTTCGGCGCCTTGAACAGCCTGGTCGAGGCGGAGCTGGCGCGGGCCGAGGGGCGGACTGGCGACGCGCTCAGCCTCTATGGCGACGCCATCCATCGGGCCGAGGCCGCCAAGCTGACCCATCAGGCCGCGCTGGCGAATGAATATGCCGGGCGCTTCTGCCTGGGCCTGGGCAACGAGGTCGCCGGCACCGCCCATCTGCGCGAGGCGGCGACGCTGTACGGCTATTGGGGGGCGGCCGCCAAGGTGGCGGCTCTGGAGCAGGAATTCCCGCGGCTGGCGGTGCGGTCGCGCGCCGGACGCGCCTCGCTGCGCGAGGCCGGCAGCCAGGCCGGCGAGGACGACATCGATTTCCGGGCCGTGCTGCGGGCCGCGCATTCGATCTCGCGCGAGATCGACCTGCGCCAGCTGGTGCAGCGGGTGCTGGGCGCGATCCAGGAGAGCGCCGGGGCGTCTTACGGCGTCCTGGTGCTGCGGCGCGACGACGGCCTGTATGTCGAGGCCATCGGACGCGACCGGGAGATCTCGGTCCTCGGCGAAGGATCCGGGCGCCTGGAGGAAAGCAGCGCCGTGCCCCGGTCGGTCTTGTCCTATGTGCTGCGCACCCGCGAATCCCTGGTGGTGGACAACGCCCAGCATTCGTCCGAATTCTTGCGGGATCCCTACATCCAGGCCCATCGCGTCGCCTCGATCCTGTGCGCACCGCTGGATGAACGGGGCCAGGTCGACGGGCTGATCTATCTCGAGAACAACCTCGCCACCGGAATCTTCAGCCCCCGCCGGCTCGAGGTCGTGCAGGTCCTGGCGGCGCAGGCGGCGATCGCCCTGGCGAATGCCCGGCTGTTCACCGCCCTGGACGGCGCCCGCACGGATCTGCTGCAGGCGAATGAAGGACTCGAGCAGAAGGTCGGCGAGCGCACCGCTGAACTCGCCGCCGCCCGCAACCGCGCGGTGACCAAGGAGCGCGAGGCGCGCCGGGCGCGGCGCGCCGCCGAGGTCGCCAACCAGGCGAAATCCCGCTTCCTGGCGGTGGTCAGCCACGAGATCCGGACGCCGATGAACGGCGTGCTGGGAATGCTGCAGATCCTCGACCGCGACCGCCTCGGCGAGGAGCAGCGCCGCTACCTGGAGATCGCCGAGGATTCGGGCCGGTCCCTGCTCGACCTGATCGACGGGATCCTGGACTACGCCCGGCTGGAGAACAGCCAGGAGGCGCTCGACCTGCAGGATTTCGACCTGCACCGGCTGGTGGCCGACGCGGCCGAGCTGATCCGCCCACAGGTCGCGGCCAAGGGGCTGGCGCTGACCCTGTCGATCGAGGCGCCGCCGGAGGCGATCCTGCGCAGCGATCCCCGCCGCCTCGCCCGCGTGCTGATCAACCTGCTGAGCAACGCCGTCAAGTTCACCTCGGAAGGCGGCATCGCCGTGACGGTCGGGCTGGAGCCGATGCCGGGGGCGACATCGCGGTCGACGCTGCATGTCGCGGTGACGGACACCGGAATCGGCATCGCACCCGACATGCACGAGCGCATCTTCGGCGATTTCATCCAGGCCGATTCATCGATCGCGCGGCGCTACGGCGGCACCGGGCTTGGCCTGGCGATCTGCCGGCGGATCGCCGACCTCCTGGGCGGCACGCTGACGGTCGACAGCGCCCCGGGCGAGGGCAGCACCTTCCGCCTGGCCGTGCCGGTGACGCCGGGCACGGCGAAGCCGGAGGCGCCGGCGCCGGTGGTGGCCGGCCCGGCGCTGTCGGTCCTGGTGGTCGACGACGACCCGATCAACCGGGCCGTGGCCGCCGGGCTGCTCGGCCGGCTGGGCCATCGGGCCATCCTCGCCGATGGCGGCCAGGCCGCGATCGAGGCGGCGGCGGCCGCGTCGTTCGACGTCGTGATGATGGATCTGCACATGCCCGGCATGGACGGGCTGGAGGCCACGCGGCGGATCCGGGCCCTGCCGGGCGACCGCGAGCCGCCGCACATCCTGGCGCTGACCGCCGACCTGACCGACGGCAGCCGGCAGCGCTGCGCCCTGGCCGGCATCGAGCGCATCCTGGGCAAGCCGCTGCAGCTGGCGGCGCTGCAGCGCATGCTGGCCGCGGTCTCAGACTCCCGCTCGCCGGTCGAGCCGCCGGCGGTGTCGGCCGATCCGACGGCCCTGGTCGACCAGGAGTTCTACGACGAGCGGCAGGACATCCTGGGCACCCGCGAGCTGGCGCGGCTGGCCCTGATGTTCCACCGGGTCTCACGGCCGATGGTCCGGGCGATCGGCGCAGCGGCCGAGGCCGGCGACCGCCGCGACCTGGCCCGCCTGGCCCATCGCCTGAGCAGCTCGGCCGGGGCGCTGGGCCTGATCCGCCTGGCCCGCCACGCCTCCGCGATCGAGACCTGCGCCGGCAACGACGTGCCGATCGACGGCCTGATCGACATGGCGGCGGCGCTGGGGCCGCTTCGCCGCCTGTCGGTCGATGCCCTGATGGCTGAGATGCGACGCTCGGCTCAACCTCGGGCGTCGGTGCGGACGCCCAGCTTGTAGCCGACGCCGGTCACGGTGACGATCACCGGCGGAGCGCCGTCAGGCGTCTGCAGCTTGCGCCGCAGCCGGGCGACCAGCGCGTCCACGGTGCGGTCGCCGACCTCGGTGTCGCGGTTGCTGACCACCTCGACCAGATAATCGCGGCTGAGCGGCCGGCCATTGGCCTGCACCAGCGCCGCCAGCAGGTCGAACTCGCCGCGCGTCACCCGCACCGGCGTGCCGTCCCGGGTGGTCAGCTCGCGCCGCGTCTGGTCCAGGAGCCAGGAGTCGAAGGTGACCACGGAATTGTGCCGCGCAGCCTCCCGCTCCAGCCCGCGGCGGCGCAGCAGCGCCCGCGACCGGGCCAGCAGCTCGCGCAGCTTCACCGGCTTGGTCACATAGTCGTCGCCGGCCAGCTCGAGCCCGACGACGCGATCGACCTCGCTGTCCTTCTGGGTGACGAAGATGATGCCGACCGCGCTGGTCGCCCGGATCTCGCGGGCGAGGTCGAAACCGTCGCCATCCGGCAGCTGGATGTCGATGAACAGCAGGTCGGCCGGGCTGCGCTTCAAGGCCCGCCGGCATTCCGCGCCGGTGCCCGCCTCCTCGACCTCGAACCCTTCCTCCGCGAAGTAGCGCGCGATCATCGTGCGCGTGACCGGGTCGTCCTCCACCACGATCAGGCGATCGCGCCTTGCGGCGCCGCCCGCCGTGTCCGTCATCCTGATGCTCATCAAGATCCTGCCCTGCCCCGCAGCCGTTCTTGTCGAGGCGCGTAGCGGATGAATGCGAACGGCCGTTCATATCTGATTTACATCCGGCGCTGCTCAACATGCTACCAGAGTCAGTAGGATTCGGCATCCGATCCTGTCATATGGCAAGAATCAGCTCTTGGCCGGAGTAGGATTCGAAAGCTTTTTCTTAAAATTTATTGCGAACGGGGCGGACCTCTCCGATCCCCGCTCGAATCGGCGGAGGCGAGCATGTCCGAGCAGAGCACCTATCCGCATGTCCCGATCGCCGAGATGCTGCAGCGGATCCGGCGGGACAATGCCGGGCACGGCACCAAGCATGTGGTGATCTTGGGCGCCGGCATCGCCGGCCTGGTGGCGGCCTATGAGCTGCAGCAGCTCGGCCACAGCGCCACCATCCTCGAGGGCAGCGAGCGCGTCGGCGGCCGCATCCTGACCCATCGTTTCAAGGATGGCAGCTACAACGAGCTGGGGGCAATGCGCGTCCCGGCCTCGCACGACTACACCCATTACTACATCGACCGGGCCGGCCTGACGGGCCGGCTGATCCCGTTCGTCAACAGCGTCGAGCAGAACTTCCTTGACATCCACGACGTGGTCTGCCGGCTCAGCGACGACCGCAGCCGGATCTATCCGCGCTACGGCCTGCCGGAGACGCCGCCCACTCCGGACGGCGCCTATCCGCAGGATCCCGGCGGCGCCATCTTCGGCTGGGTGCTGGCCAACGCCATCGCGCCGTTGACCCCGTTCGAGCAGGACAGCCTGTTCAAGGGCGAGATGACCACCGACCGGCTGCGCTACCTCGACAGCCTGTCGCTCGGCGCCTTCCTCGACACCGTGCTGCCGCAGTCGGTGAAGCAGCTGGTCGGCGCCTATACCAGCCTCGCCGTCTGGTTCGACAAGGCGGTGACGATGTTCATCCGTGACACCATCGTCGGCACCGGCAACAACCTGACCACGCTGCAGGACGGCATGAGCCAGCTGCCCGACACGCTGGCGGCGATGCTGCGCCCCGGCACCGTGCTGCCGAATCACGAGGTCACCCGCATCAGCCTGATCTCCGAGACCAGCGTCGAGATCGGCTACACCGGGCCGGAAGGGCCGCAGACCCTGACCGCGGACTACGTGCTGTGCACCCTGCCCTTCGGTGTCATGCGCCGGATGCAGCTGGACAGCTTCAGCTACGGCAAGCGCCTCTCGATCAGTCAGATGGCCTATGCCGCCTCGACCAAGGTCATCCTCGACTGCCGCGAGCGGTTCTGGCAGTCGCGCTACGGCATCTATGGCGGCGCCTCGATCTCCGACGGGCTGCAGCGCCAGACCTACTATCCGATGGACCATCTGCAGGTCGAGCGCGGCCCGCTGCCGCCGCGGCCCTGGTCGAACCCGCACACCGGCCCGGCGCATGACGAGCGCACCGGCCCCGCGCCGAACGCCGATGCCTCGATGCCGGGGGCGCTGCTCGGCGCCTATTGCTGGGGCTCGGACGCGCTGCGCCTCGGGCTGATGGAGCCGGCGGCGCAGGTCGAGGCGGTGCGCCGCGGCATCGCCCGGTACCATCCGGAGATCCTGGACGACAATCTGGTGGTCGATTCCGCGTCGATCTGCTGGCAGTCGCACAAATGGTCGGCCGGCGCCTTCGCATTCCTGCTGCCGGGGCAGCTCGGCACGATCTGGCTCGACGGTAAAAAGCCGGAAGGCCGGCTGTTCTTCGCCGGCGAGCATTGCTCGCTCGACCAGGCCTGGATCCAGGGCTCGCTGATCGCCTCGCTCGAGGCGGTCGACCAGATCGTGAGCCTCTGACATGGCCGCCGCAGCGGCCGCGCAACCATCCCAGCAGACGGAGTGATGACCATGGGCGCAGATCACGACGGCGTCATCGACTGTGCGATCATCGGCGGCGGCATGGGCGGCGTGTACAGCGCCTGGCGGCTGGCCACCGCGCCGGACTCCAAGCTCCCGGCGGCCGGCATCCATCTGTTCGAGATGAGCGACCGGATCGGCGGCCGGCTCGACACCGTGCGCCTGCCCGGCATGCCGCATGTGCCGGCCGAGCTGGGTGGCATGCGGATCATGACCTCGCAGCTGCTGGTCATGGGTCTGGTCAAGCGGCTGGGCTTCCAGACCGAACCGTTCCCCATGGGCAGCCCCGAGAACCTGGCCTATCTGCGCAGCCACCGCTTCCAGGTCCGCCAGTATGCCGACGCCGCGACGGTGCCGTACTGGCTGACCGAGCAGGAGAAGGGCAAGTCGCCGTCGCAGCTGGTGGTGCAGGCGATCGAGGCGATCATCCCCGGCGCCACCAAGATGAGCAGCGCGGAGCTGCGCGCCGCCTGCGCCGCCGCCACGCTGAACGGCTTCCCGCTGCGCCAGCACGGCTTCTGGCAGGTGCTGCTGAACCTGCTGAGCGTCGAGGCCTACAATCTCGCCCTCGCCGGCGGCGGCTTCAACACGGTGCTGACCAACTGGAACGCTGCCGAGGCCATCCCCTGGTACATGGAGGACTGGTCGATCCCCCCGGACCAGACGCCGTATGTCCATCTGCCCGAGGGCTACGAGGCCCTGCCCCGGCGCCTGTGCGACGAGTTCGAGGCCGCCGGCGGCCGTGTCCATCTGCGGCGGGAGCTGATCGCCTTCAGCCGGCGCGAGGACGGGCTGTACGCCCTGACCATCCATGACCACGGCATCGGCCGTGACCGTGTCGTCCTGGCGCGCCGCCTGGTGCTGGCGATGCCGCGCCGGTCGCTGGACCGCATCGCCGAGCATCCGCTGGACCGCGCCGGCCCAAGCGAGTTCTTCGCCAAGCCCGGCGTGGCCGAGCTGCTGGCCACCGTCACCGGCCAGGCGCTGTACAAATTCGCCCTGGCCTATCCGCAGCCCTGGTGGCATCAGCTGGGCCTGACCTCGGGCGATTCCGTCACCGACCTGCCGCTGCGCCAGATCTATTACTTCGAGACCGAGGGCGACATGCCCGGTGGCGACCCGCGGAACCACAATTCGCTGCTGGTCGCGGCTTATACCGACGGCATCTCGGTCGATTATTGGGAAGGGGTGCGCGACAGCGGACCGCCCTTCGAGGGACGGCACAACCCCTTCGTCACCGGCGCCGAGCCGAAGCTGGGCGGCATCTACCGGATCAGCGCGCTGATGGTGGCCGAGGCGCATCGCCAGCTGAAGGAAGTGCATGGGGTGGCGGAAGCGCCGGAACCTTATGCGGCCGCCTTCCGCGACTGGGGCGACGACCCCTATGGCGGCGGCTGGCATTCCTGGAACATCGGCGTCGACACCGCGGCGGTGATGCCGCGCATCGTCAAGCCGGCGGCCGACGAGGAGGTCTATGTCTGCGGCGAATCCTACTCGACCTACCAAGGCTGGGTCGAAGGCGCGCTGCAGACCGCCGAGATGATGCTGACCGGGCATTTCGGCCTGGCCGCCCCGGACAGTCTCGCCTCCGCCGCCTGATCTCCCGTTCCTCGTTCCGAAAGATCCCGCGATGCTGCAGCAGAGCACGACCTACTACCGCACAGTAACCGACCGGACGGTGTCGCAGCTGCTGCTCGACTACCTGAAGCTCGAGGATGTCCGCTACCTGTTCGGCATCCCCGGTGGCGGTATCATGTATCTGCTGAACGATCTGCGGCTGCGCGAGGACGAGTTCACCTACATCGTCTGCCGGCACGAGACCGGCGCCGCCTACATGGCGGACGGATACCACCGCGTCACCGGGGGCTTGGGCGTGGTCCTGGCCACCACCGGCCCGGGGGCGGTCAACGCGCTGACCGGGGTGATGAACGCCCAGGCCGACCACTCCGCCGTCCTGGCCATCACCGGCGAGGTGGCCGAGAGCTATTTCGGCAAGGGCTATCTGCAGCAAGGCGTCGACGGCACGCTGAATGTCGACGCCGTGTATCAGGCCTCGGTGCAGTACAGTGCCATGATCGCCAGCCCGGATGATTTCGCCACCCTGTTCACCCAAGCGCTGCGCGACGCGCTGTCGATCCCGTTCCGCGCCACCCATATCAGCCTGCCGGTCGATGTCTCGAACGAGACGCCCAGCAAGCCGGTGCCGTTCCCGAACAGCTGGCGGAACTACCGCACCGTGCCGAAGGCCAGCGACCGCGCCCGCACCGACCAGGCGCTGGACCTGCTGCTGCAGGCGAAGCGGCCGCTGATCATGCTCGGCAACGGCAACCGCTTCGCCCTGCAGGGCGACCGCCGGGAGGCCTTCATCAAGTTCGTCGACCGCTTCGGCATCCCGGTGATGACCTCGCCCGACGGCAAGGCGCTGTTCCCGGAGACCCATCCGCTGTCGCTGCGCAACATCGGGCTGGCTGGCTGCATCTGGCCCAGCCTGTATCTCGCCGCCGCCGGCGGCGGCCCGGCCTATGACGCGCTGATGGTGATGGGATCGGTGCTGGGAAACCTCGCCACCAGCAACTGGAACCCGGCCCTGCTGCCGCAGGGACCGCTGATCCAGGTCGATGCCGACCAGGCGGTGATCGGCCGCGTCTTCCCGATCGAGCTCGGCATCGTCAGCGAGCTCGGCCAGTTCATCGACGACCTCTGCGAGCTGGCGGCGCGGCGCCAGCCGGACGAGGGTGCGGTGGCGGAGCGGAAGAAATATGTCAGCTGGATCCGGGACAACCACGCGCCCTGGTACGACCCGGAGAAGCGCGAGTCCCAGGCCAGCCCGATCCTGCCGCAATCGGCGATGCGGGTGATCAACGAGGTGGTGCCGGCCGGCAGCCACATCTTCATTGACTGCGCCAACTGCGTCGGCTGGACGCTGAACGACCTGGCGATCGACCCGCCGACCCAGCTGCACCTGTCGCTCGACACCGGGCCGCTCGGCTTCGGCACCTGCGCCGTGGTCGGCGGCAAGCTCGGCGCGCCGGACCGGACCTGCGTCGCGATCACCGGCGACGGCGCCTTCCTGATGCATGGCAGTGAGGTGTCGACCGCGGTGCGCTACGGCATCGGCGCCATCTGGATCGTCATGGACAACAACGACCTGGCCATGGTCAGCCAGGGCAACGCGCATTTCTTCCCCGAGCCCCCCGTACCGTCCTGGACCGACTACTACAAGCTGGGCGCGCCGGACCTGGTGGCGTTTTCCACGGGGCTGGGCGCCACCACTTACACGGTGCGCGACCCGGAGCAGCTGCGCGCTGCCCTGACCAAGGCGATCGGCCAGGCCGAGCTGTACCGGCGGCCGCAGGTGATCGTGCTGGAGATCGACCGGTCGGAGGTGCCGCCCTATTACCGCACCCCGCCGCAGGCCTGACATGCCCATCGCAAGCCGAGGCTCCGCGGAAGGATTCGTGAATGGTTGACAACACCGCCCGGATCAAGGGCGTCGGCTTCGCGGTGCCGGAGCAGATCCGGACCAACGACGCGCCGGTCTTCGACTGGATCAAGGCCAACCCGCCGCCGCACACCGACCTGTTCCAGGGCTTCGACCAGCGCCGGATCCTGGCGCCGGGGCAGACCCTGGTCGGGCTGATGGCCGAGGCCGCCGCCGCCGCGCTGGTCGATGCCGGGCTGGGCGCCGGCGACATCGACCTCCTGATCGGCGCTGCCTCGGTGGCCACCTATATCAGCCCGAACGACCTGGTGGCGCTGCACCAGACGCTGAACCTGCCGCCGCGCTGCCAGGTGCTGCCGCTGGGGACCGAGTTCACGATCTTCAATGACGGGCTGGTCCTGGCCGAGGCGCTGATCCGCACCGGCCGCGGCCTGCGCAACGCGCTGGTGGTCTGCGGCTGCAACTGGAGCCGGCATGTCAGCTACCACGAGGCGACCTGCATCGGCGCCGCCGACGGCGCCGGCGCCGCGGTGATGGCGGTGACCGACGACCCGCAGCGCTTCGCCCTGGTCGATGTGGTGACCGACACCGACACCGGCTATTTCGGCGCCATGCATATGAGCGCCCGGCCGGTCGGCACGATCGACCCGCCGCCGCCCTATCTGGCCGAGAGCTTCACCACCCCGCTGATGTATATCGGCGACGAGGGGGCGTCGTCGTACAAGGAGTACGGCGCCAAGATCCCGCCGCGGATCGTCGATCGGCTGCTGCGCCGCAACGGGCTGGCGGCCGACGAGATCACGCTGATCGCGCACCAGGCCTCGTCGGTGCTGAGCGGCGCCTGGGCCGAGGCGATCCGGCCGGGCCAGTACCTGTCGACGCTGACCGAATACGCCAACATGACCTCGGCCTCGGTGCCGGTGACGCTGGCGGCGCTCTACCCCGAGATCGCCCGCGACAATCTGGTGCTGCTGACCATCGGCCTGCAGCAGCAGACCTCGGCGGTGCTGCTGCGGCGGCGCTGCGCCCGGGGGCAGGTCGCCGTCTGATCCCACGGGCCGGCTTAGGCCTGCTCTCCGGTCCATAGACGCGGGCTTCGATCGATGCGGTCGAGGCCCGTTGTCGTTTCCGGCGGCCACAATCCGTCATCCGCCATTCTCGTCGGCTGCGAATGGTGGTTCATAACCCAGTCACAGCTCTGAAGGTTTCAGCGCCTATACAAGAATGCAAGCTGAGCCGCGCAATATTGCACCAAGCTCGCCGGAGAATATCGGCGGAATATTGTTGCATGACTGAATGCGCGGATGGCGACGGTCGCAGATCGACGGCCGGGACAATTGGAGGTCTTCATGCACAACAGGATCGCCCCTGGGGGACAGCCCTCATCGGATGGGTTGGCGGCGCTGTTCGACGCCGTCGAGACCCGCAGCGGCATCGCCGGCGTTTCGAGCCGGGCGATCGGTGCGAACGAAGCCACGTTCCGCGCCATGCATCTGGATCTCGGTGAGATCCGTGCGGCGCTTCGGGCCGCCGATTTCGCTCCCCCGCTGGTGACCATCTGTGCCGATGTGCTGCGCATCCCCGACCGGTTCGACTGGACTCTTCGCGGGACCGAGCTGGTGATCGTGGCCCGCCGGATCCAGTCGGACGGCTATGCCACCCTCAATCTCGACTATCGCGACAGCACCTTGGCGAGCCTGACCGTGTTCACCGAGGAGATGGACGGCCGGTTCCAGGCGATCGCCGTGACCGCCCCCGACGGGCCGCAGCCGGCGGCCTTCATCTTCGACGCCGTTCCCCCGATGGGCGGTGTCCGAATCCATCTGCCGGGCCGCCAGCCGGTCGAGACGTCGCTGGGCAGCATGCGGGATCTGCCGCCCCGCGCGATGCCGGTCGTCGAGCAGGCGCTCCAGATCGAATGCGCCGTCGCCTCGCTGCTCCGCGAGCAGCGCCCCGACCTGGCCCGGGCGATGGTCGGCTGGATCAAATCCTGGTCCGACGACGTGCCCGGCCTGGCCCGGATCGCGGCGGAGCTCGACAAGCTCCTGGTCGCGCAGGCCGGTGCGACCCTGACATCGCTTCCCTCCTGGCAGAAGAACGCCAGGGCCGCGACCGGCTGACGCTGAGGCCCGCTATCCCGTGGCCGTTTCGGCCCAGAGGTCGCGGGCCAGCCCGGCGAGGGTCAGGGATTCGGCCCAGCGGTCGGTGGTGTCGTTGCCGTCCCGGCCCGTGATCGCATAAGGCTGCGGCCCCAGCTCGCAGGTGAAGGACAGCGTCGCATCCGCGGCGGCGCGGCGGCGCCAGCTGCGGAAGCCGTGGCCCCACCAGCCGAGGAACAGGTCGACCCAGGGCTTGTGGTGCGGGAAGGAAATCTCGATCTGCACCTGCTCGCGCGAGGCGACGCGGCCGTGGAAGGCCCAGGAATTCTCCAGGATCCGATGGATCAGGGCGTGGTTCTCGTCGGAGACCGGCCAGGCGAACTCCCGCCCGACCAGGAAATGCGACAGGTCGGCCAGCAGCGGCAGGTCCGGGAAGCGATCGAGCAGGTCGAGGGTGAAGTAGAGGTCCGCGGTCATCCGGTCGCGATGGGTCTCGATCAGGACCGGGAAATCCACCTGCTCGGCCAGGCGCCGCCAGCCTTCGATCAGCGGCACGCAATCCTCCAGCCGCCGCGGCCGCACATCCGGCTGCAGGTTGATGTGATGCACCGGGAACTCGGCCGCGATCTCCAGCACCGGCTTGAGGTCGTCGACGGTCTTCGGGAAGCACACGCCCTCGGCAACCATGCCGGTGCCGCGCAGGCAGCCAGCCGTGCGGCGGACCAGGTCGCGGTCGGTCCAGGGCGTGCTGATGCCGTCGAAGCCGGCCCCGGCGATCATCTCGACATTGGCCTCGACCGTGCGCTCGAACCCGTCGGTGTGGCGCCGCTCCATCGCCCAGAGCGACTGAAGCACCAGGAACCGCTGCATTCCCCTGCCCTCCCCCTGCGTTCACGCCTTGCGCCGGCGGCGCTGGCGGTACTGATCCGCGGCCACGGCGGCGACGATGATGCAGCCCTTCACGATGTCCTGGTAGTAGGCGTCGATGCCGAGGAAGGTGAAGCCGCTGGTCATTACCCCGAGGATCACGGTGCCGATCACGGTGCCGGTGATGCGGCCGACGCCGCCGGCCAGGCTGGTGCCGCCGATCACCGCCGCGGCGATGGCGTCGAGCTCGTAGCCCGTGCCCATATTGGCCTGGCCGCTGCCGTTGCGCGCCGCCATGACGATGCCGCCGAGCCCGGCCAGGAGGCCGGCGATGGTGTAGACCAGCATCAGGTGCCGGCCGACATCGATGCCGGAGACGCGCGCCGCCTGCGGGTTGGCGCCGATGGCGTAGGTGAACTTGCCGTAGCGGGTGTAGCGCAGCGCCACGTGGAAGATCAGCGCCACCACCAGGAACAGGATCACCGGCCGGCTGCCCTGGCCGATCCAGGTGAAGGCCGGCAGCAGGCCGGAGACCGGGGCGCCGTCGGTGTAGGCGCGGGCGGCGCCGCGGGCCGCCACCATCATGCCGAGCGTGGCGATGAAGGGCGGGATGCCGGTCTTGGCGATCAGCGCGCCGTTGACCAGCCCGGCCGCCCCGCCGACCAGCAGGCCCACCGCCAGCGGCACCACCACCGGCATGTCGGTCAGCGCCGGGAAGATGACGCGGCTGAAGCTGGAGCTCTGGGCGAAGGTCGCCGACACCATCGCGGCCAGAGCCAGCACCGAACCCGGCGACAGGTCGACGCCGGAGGTGATGATCACCTGGGTGGCGCCGACCGCGAGCAGCCCGACGATCGAGACCTGCAGCACGATGATCAGCAGGCGCTGCGGATTGACCAGGAAGGACTGGCCGCGGGCGTACCAGCCGAGCGCCTCGAACAGCACGCAGATGCCGATCAGGACCAGGAAGATGCTGGCCTCGACCGGCATGCGGAACCGGCGTCGGGCGGTGTCGATCTGGGGTGCGGAGACCTGCTGGGCCGCGCTCATCCTGTCCTCCCCGGCCGGCGCTCGGGCCGGCTCTCGTTCAACCTACAGGCGGCGGCCTCAGCGCGAGGCCAGCCGCATGATGCTCACCTGATCGGCCTCGCCGCGGTCGAGGATGCCGGTCACCCGGCCCTGGTGCATGACCATGATCCGATCGCTCATGCCGAGGATCTCCGGCAGCTCGGAGGAGATCATCAGCACCGCCACGCCCTCCTGCGCCAGGGCCGAGATCAGCCGGTAGATCTCCGCCTTGGCGCCGACATCGATGCCGCGCGTCGGCTCGTCCAGGATCAGGATGCGCGGCTTGGTCAAGAGCCAGCGGGCGATCAGCACCTTCTGCTGGTTGCCGCCCGACAGGTTCAGCGCCGGCTCCTGCAGATCCGGCGTCTTGATCCGGAGCGTGGTGCGCCAGGCCTGGCAGGCCTGGGCGATCGCGCCCTGGGTGACGAAGCCGGCCTTGACGTAGCGGTCGCGCAGCACCGCCATCTGCATGTTCTCGAGCACCGGCAGGGTCAGGAACAGCCCAGTCTCCTTGCGGTCCTCGGTCAGGAACGCCATGCCCGCCGCCATCGCCTGCGCCGGCGACCCGATCCGCACCGCCTCGCCCCGGATCCGGATGGTGCCGGCGGTGGCCGGGGTGACGCCGAACAGCGCCTCCGCCACATTGGTGCGGCCGGAGCCGACCAGGCCGGCGACGCCGAGGATCTCGCCGGCGCGCAGCTCGAAGCCGACATCGGCGAAGACGCCGTCCAGGCCGAGGCCTTCGACCGCGAGGACGGAGGCGCCGATCTCGGCCTGCAGCTTCGGGTACATCTGGCCGAGCTCGCGCCCCACCATCATCCGGATGATGGCTTCGCGGTCGAGCTCGGCGGTGGGGCCGGAGCCGATGAAGCGGCCGTCGCGGAACACCGAGACCTCGTCCGCCACCACCGCCAGCTCGCTCATCTTGTGGGTGATGTAGACGATGCCTTTGCCGGCCGCCTTCAGCGTGCGGATGATCGCGAACAGGTGGTCGACCTCGCGCTCGGTCAGGGCCGAGGTCGGCTCGTCCATGATCAGGACGTCGGAGTTGTAGGAGACGGCCTTGGCGATCTCGACCATCTGCCGGCTGGCGATGGTCAGGCTGCGCACCTCCGCCTCCGGGTCGATGTCGATGGCGAGCTGGGCGAACAGCTCTTTTGTCCGCCGCCGCATCGCGCCGTGATCGACCAGGCCGAGGCGGTTCTTCGGCTCGCGCCGGATCCAGATGTTCTCCGCCACCGTCATGAACGGCATCAGGTTCAACTCCTGATGGATCATGGCGATGCCGGCCTCGAGCGCCGCCAGCGGCGTCGGCAGCACGACCGGCCGGCCCCTGAGCCGGATCTCGCCAGCATCCGGCGCGTAGATGCCGGCGATGATCTTCATCAGCGTCGACTTGCCGGCGCCATTCTCGCCCATCAGCGCATGCACGGTGCCGGGGCGCAGCCGGAACGACACGTCGTCGAGGGCGACGACGCCCGGGAAGGCCTTGCGCACATTCGCCACCTCCAGCAGGCAGTCGACGACGGGCGAAGGGTCGGGCCGGCGCAGGGCGGTGACGGCGGCAGTCATGACGGACGCCTTTCCGCCCGGGGGCGCGGACGCCCCCGGACCTCAGTCGATGATCGCGGATTACTGCGAGAACTTCTTCATGTTTTCCGGGGTCACCAGCTCGAACGGGATCCACTGCCAGCTGTCGAGCTTCTCACCGGCCGCCAGCTTCAGCGCCGCCTCGACCGCGCCCCTGCCCTGGCCGCGGGCATTCTGGAACACGGTGACGTCGAGATTGCCCTTCTCCATCTCGGCCAGCGCGTCCGGCGTCGCGTCGACGCCGCCGATCAGATAGGTCTTCGGGTCCTTGCCGGCCTGCTGCATGGCCAGGATGGCGCCGATCGCCATCTCGTCATTGTTGGCGGCGACGATGGTGAAGTCGGTGCCCGCGGTCAGCCAGTTGGTCATCAGGTCGATGGCCTCGTTGCGCTGGAAGTTCGCGGTCTGCTTCTCGATGATCTTCATATCGGGGTATTTGGCGACGACGTCCTCGACGTCCTTGGTGCGCAGCTGCGCCGCGTTGGTCGCCAGCTCGCCGACCATGACCACGACATTGCCCTTGTGGCCGGCCAGCCGCGCCAGCTCCTCCATCTCCAGCGTGCCGGACTGGCGCTCGTTGGAGCCGACGAAGACCACGCCGTCCGGCAGGGTGTCGCCGTCCGGCTTGCGGTTGACGAAGACCAGCGGGATCTTGGCCTCCACCGTCAGCTGCGACATCTGCGGCGTCGCCGAGGTGTCGACCGGGTTGACGATGATGGCGTCGACGCCCGAGGCGATGAAGTTCTGGATCTGGCTGGTCTGGTTGCCGATGTCGCCCTTGGCGTCCTCGAACTGGATCTCGGCGCCCTTTGCCTTGGCTTCCTCGGTCATCGCGTTGCGCAGGATGGTCAGGAAGTTGTCGTCGAAATGGGCCATCGACACGCCGATCTTGGTCGCCGCCTCGGCGGGCAGCGACAGCAAAGCGGCGGCGGCGAAGGCGAGCAGGGTCCTCTTCATCAGGCGTCCTCCCCATGTTCGGCCCTGGACTGTCCAGGACGGCCGGTTCGTGCCGGTTCTGTGTCCGGTGACGGTAGATCGCGCCGCCGGACGGCTCAATCAGCCCATGATGGAATCTGTCAAATCCCCTCACAGGCTCGCGGATTTCACTGAGAGATCTCCATCATTCAGCGGCCATCCTGGCCAGCGCCGCGGCCAGATGGTCGATGCTGCCCCGCAGCGCGCCGGCGATGTCGGGATCGGCATGGACGCTGGCGGCGAAGGGCTCGAAGGAGACCGGGCCGCGATAGCCGCCGGCGCGCAGCGCGCGGATCTGGCCGAGGTTGTCGATGGTGTCGGCGGGTCCGACCAGCACCCGATGGGCGTCCCGCAAATCCGCCAGCGGCACCGCGCGGTCCTCCACTCCGGAGATGTGGACCAGCCCGGTGCGGTCGGGGAACAGATCCCCCTCCCCCGCGAGGTGATGGTGGAAGGTGTCGTGCACCAGCCGGAACCGGTCGCCGAGCCCGAGATCGTCGATCGCCGCCACCGCCTCTCGCTTGGAGCGGAGCGAGCAGATCTCGAAGCCGAGCGGCTCGACCAGCCCGAGGATGCCGGCCTTCGCCAGGATCGGGGCCAGGCCGGACAGGGCCCGGCGCAGTCCGGCGTGCCGCTCCTCCAGCGGCGGCTGCCAGCCGGAATCGTTGACCGGGACCAGCACCAGCGCCCCGGCACCGCAGCGGCCGGCGTAATCGGCGAGCGCCCGCGCCCCTTCGGCCCGCGCCTCGCTCCAGTCGTTGAAGCGCTGCAGCGCGTTGATCGACAGGATGGTCAGGCCGCGCCCGGCCGCCAGCCGCGCGACGTCCTCCGGCGCCAGGCCGCCCGCGGTCGTGCCGTCGCCGAGATCGTTGCGGATCTCGACGCCGCGGCAGCCGAGGCCGGCGGCGAGGTCGAAGAACCGGGGCACATCCAGGGCCGGCGCCACCATGTGGTTCAGCGCCACCACGACATCCGTCTCCATCCCGTCACCCTGATGATTTATTAACAATCAGATTGCTTCGTTTCGGTGCTGATGATGGAAGCCATATGATTGAATAGCTGTCAACGCCTATTGCAAACGCCCGCTATTCGGCGTCTTCTCGGTTGGGTTTGACCTTCCAGGCACAAATCCGTATTGATGGTTAAGCCATCAACCGAGAGGACAGGATGCGGCGCGGCAGCTGGCAGGGCCCCACCATCGCCGAGATCGCGGCCGAGGCTGGCGTCTCGACCGCCACGGTCGACCGCGTGGTCAATGGGCGCGGCGGCGTGGCCGCGGAGAAGGCACAGGCGGTGCTGGCGGCGCTGGAGCGGCAGCAGGGCCCGGCTGTCCCGGCCGTGGCACCGCCGATCCGGCTGGGTTTCGCCTGCGATTCCGGCCAGACCTTCACCGCCACTCTGGTCCAGGCGCTGGAGCGGGTGGCGGCCGAGGATCCGGGCCTGAGCCTGGAAAGCTTCACCCAGCCGACGGCCGAGGTCGACCCGCCGGACTTCGCCGACCAGGTGGCGGCGATGCTGCCGCGCTGCGACGGGCTGCTGCTGGTGGCGCGCGAGCATTTCGCCATCAACCGGGCGGTCCAGGCCGGGGTGGCGGAGGGCACGCCGGTGGTCTGCCTGACCACGGACCTGCCCGGATCGGGCCGCACCGCCTATGTCGGCATGGACCAGGAACGGGCGGGGTCGACCGCCGCCTGGCTGATGGGCCGGCTGGCAGGCGGGCGGCAGGGCCGGATCGTGCTGGTCGCCAGCGCGCCCTATCGCTGCCAGGAGGAGCGCGAGATCGGCTTCCGCCGCGTGCTGCGCACCGAGTTCCCGGCCCTGTCGGTCGAGGAGAGCATCCATTCCAGCGACGACCCCGACACCGCCCACGCCACCATGCGCCGGGTCCTGGCGGCGGGGCCGGCGCCGCTCGGGGTCTACAACACCGCCGGCGGCAATGTCGGCATCGCCCGCGCGATCGCCGAGGCCGGGCTGACGGGCGTGGCCTTCATCGGCCATGAGCTGAACGAGAACTCCGCCCGGCTGCTGGAGGAGGGCGGCATGGATGCCGTGCTGAGCCACGACGTGGCGGCGGAGCTGCGCCAGGCGATCGCGATCATCCGCGGCCGGCTGGCCGGCGAACCGGCGGCCGAGGAGAGCGCGGCGCCGGCCCGGCCGCTGATCGTGACCAAGTACAATCGATAGGCGATGGGATGTCCATCACTCCCCTTTCATTCGTCATCCCCGCGAAAGCGCTAGGGGATGTACATAAGTGCCGGGAGTGTTTGTGGTGCGTCGCGTTGACTCAGGCGCCCAGCAGGGGGTGGCGCCGGGAGTGGCGCTCGTGATTCCTATAGTCGCACGCTCGGTGACGGGAGTGCGGCATGGAAATGGTGCTGGGCCGGTTTGGGGATCGACGCCTCGATAAAGGGGGGCGCTGCTCCTCGAACGCATGGTGCAATTGGGCAC
>Ga0102589_1000392_pt1 | contig 94650 bp, 86 predicted proteins | sample AraplaMF_Col_mLB_FD_76858 | JGI IMG/M metagenome (GOLD analysis project Ga0102589, IMG submission 76858) | Arabidopsis root microbial communities from the University of North Carolina, USA - plate scrape MF_Col_mLB | ecosystem: Host-associated > Plants > Roots > Endosphere | place: USA...
CGTTGGTCGGCGCGCAGGTGGACTGCAGCACGATGACGTGCTTGCCGCGAACGTTTTCCTGGATTTCTACCTGGACTTCACCGTCGGAGAAACGACCAACCTGGGCCTTGCCCAGCGGAATGCCGAGGTGCTGTACGACAGCCTCCGCGAGTTTGGGGTTGGCGTTGCCGGTAAATACCATCAAGCCTTCGCTGCGCATTCGGGGCACCTGTCTTGCTGCTGGGGGAGCTTGGTGTCACCGGCGAAGCCGGTGACCTGGAAGATATCGTGTACCGTTAGGACACTATAGGAAGTAATGGCAGGGGAAGAAGGATTCGAACCTTCGAATGCCGGAATCAAAATCCGGTGCCTTGACCAACTTGGCGACTCCCCTACACAACCGGGCCGTTCTTCGTGGTACCTACCTGCCGTACCGCGCCGAACGATAACTTGCTATGCGAACGCTGCGAGCGGGTGATGCGCCAGACTCCTCACACACCTGCCATCCCATTCGGGAGGCAACCTTTCCAAAACCTGCTGCGCTGTCTTTGCGTCAGGAAAACGCGCAAACACGCAGGCTCCGGAACCGGTCATCCTGGCATGCTGATTGTATTGCTTCAGCCATTCCAGGGCTCGGGCAACTTCGCCGAACTTCGCTGTTGCTATCGGTTCCAGGTCGTTGCGACCGAAATCGAATTTGTTTGTGCGAGCAGCGAAGACCGCAATTATGGAGACGGGCGTATCCCTTGTCAAGCGCTGGTCCGAAAAAATTTCAGACGTCGGCACATGTTGTTTCGGATGGATGACCACGAACCAGCTTTCGGGCAACTCCACCGGGGTCAGTTGCTCGCCCACGCCCTCGGCGAACGCGTTCCGGCCGAACACGAACACCGGCACGTCCGCACCCAGCTCGAGGCCGATGCGCATCAGTTCCGCGCGCGACAGGCCCAGGCCCCAGAGGTGGTTCAGCGCCAGCAGCGTGGTCGCGGCATCCGACGAGCCGCCGCCGATGCCGCCGCCCATCGGCAGCACCTTGTCGAGCTCGATGTCGGCGCCGAAGGGGGTGCCCGTAGCCGCCTGCAACGCGCGCGCGGCGCGCACGACGAGGTCGCTGTCGGCGGGCACGCCGGGCACGTCGGTGACGCGCGCCACGATGCCATCGTCGCGCCGGCGGAAATGCAGCGTGTCGTACCAGTCGACCAGCTGGAACACGGTCTGCAGCGTGTGGTAGCCGTCGGCGCGGCGCCCGGTCACGTGCAGGAACAGGTTGAGCTTCGCGGGCGCGGGGCAGTCGCGCAGTTCGGGCGGCGGCAGTGCCGGGGTCCGGTCAGGGGTCATGGCGTCTCGGGATCGAGGACCAGCCGCACCGACAGCGGATTGCCGCCGGAGTCGCGCGCGAGGTCGATGCGGCGCGGCTGCGCCGCGGCGGCGGTTGCGGCCTGCGTGTCCTGCCATGCGACGTAGCGCACGGTCCAGCCGTTCTGCGCCAGTGTCGACAGGCGCCCCTGGTCGTCGCGCGTAGTGCGCGCAGGCGATCCCTGCGCGGCGCGGCCATGCAGCCAGTCACGCATGCCGGCCACCGGCAGTGCGAAGCCGAGCGCTTCTTCCATCAGCGTATCGACCTCAGGCGCATTGCGCGGCGGCTGGTTGGGCAGGTCCAGCGTGGCGCCGGACGGCGTGGCAGTGACCACCGCCAGCGTCTGGCCAAGCGGCGAGACCAGGTCGAGCCGCACGTTGCGGCCTTGCTCTTCCCAGCGGAAGCTGCCGGTCACGCCTTCGTCGCGGCCGTAGCGCTGGTAGTTGGCCGAAAAGCGGCCGGTGTATTGCCGGCTTGCGCTGGATTCACCGGCATCGAAGCCGCGCGACGGTGCCACGCTGGCGCACGCCTGCAGCAGCAATGGGGCGCCCAGGCAAAGCAGTGCCAGGCGTCTGGTTCGATTCATGGACATGGTCGTGGAGCGGCGGCGCGCGGCCGCGGCCGCCGGACTGACGGAAATCCCGTGCCGCGCCTGGACAACGCAAGTCAAGCGGGGCTACGGGGTTACGGGGTTACTTGGCCAGCTGCACCTCGAACTTGTACCTGCGCAGCGTATCGACCAGGGTTTCGTTCTCGGGATCGATGCGCATCGCCTCGGTCCACGTCTTGCGCGCTTCCTCGTGCTCGCCGAGCTGCCACAGCACCTCGCCCAGGTGCGCGCCGATCTCCGCTTCAGGCGCCTTGGCGTAGGCGTTGCGCAGCAGGTCCGCAGCGGGGCGCAGCTCGCCCATGCGGAATTTGACCCAGGCCAGGCTGTCCATGATGTAGGGATCGTCCGGGCCCAGTTCGGTTGCGCGTTCAAGCAGCATGCGCGCTTCCGGCAGCCGCTCGTTGCGATCGGCGAGCGAGTAGCCTAGCGCGTTGTAGCCCTGCTTCTGCTGCGGCTGCAGCGCGATCACGCGGCGCAGGCCTTTTTCCATGCTGTCGTAGCGCTTCTGGCGCTCGTCGAGCATGGCCAGCTCGTAGATCCAGTCGGCGTTGTCGGGCTCGGCGGCGATGCGGTCGTCGAGTACCTTGCGCGCTCGGTCGTAGGCCCTGGTCTCCATCAGCGTGGCCACCTCGGCCTGGCGGATCGCCATGACGCGCTGCGCGCGCTGGCCCGGGTCGGGGATTTCCTCGGCATCGGCAAGCATCTCGCCGAACAGGGCCTGCGCATCGTCGAGCTTGCCCAGGCGTGCCAGCAGTTGCGCGCGCTTGGCGGTGGCCGCGGGCGCCAGGCGGATGTCCTCGATGCGGTCCAGCCACCGGATCGCCCCGGCGTAGTCCTTACGTTCCTCGGCAATCTGCGCCAGGTACTGGTAGGCGATGTCTGGATTTGCCGTGGGCTGCTTCTCGACCAGCTGCAGGTACTCCTGCAGGTATTGCTCGGCTTCGCTGTAGTTCTTGGCCTGCAGGCTGGTCAGTCCGAGCGCCAGTGGCACGCGCGGATCGGCGGGCGCCACTTTGCGCAAGGTCTCGAACTCTTGCCGGGCCGCCTGCATGTCATTGCGCAGCAGGTACAGGCGTGCCAGCGTGATATGGCCGTTGACCGATTCGGGCGACTTGTCGAGGAAGCGCTTCAGGATGGCGACGGCTTCGTCGGGCTCCTTTTCGGCGCGCAGCTCGGCAGCCATCAGCGCGGCAGGCTCATAGCCCGGGCGCAGCTTCAGCGCCTGGTCGAGCGCGGTGATCGCGCCCGGCACGTCGTCGGCGATTTCGCGCGCGCGCGCCAGCGCCAGGTAGGTTTCCGGCAGCTTGGTATCGTTGCGCGTCAGTTCCTGCAGCAGCGAGGCTGCGCCGGCGGGATCGCTGGTGCGCGACAGTTGCTGCTGCATCTGCAGGATGGCGTCGCCGCGCTGGCTGGCGGGTACGGCGGCCAGCTGCTGCTGCAGCAGCGGGCGGGCATCGTCCCAGCGTCCGTTCAGCACCAGCAGTGTCGACAGGACCTGCGCGGCCGCGGGCGAATTGGGCGAGATTTCGCGCCACAGCCGCGCCGCGTCCAGCGCCTGCTGCGGGATGCGCGCGTTAAAGGCGATCTCGGTGGCGCGCTGCGCGAAGCGGGGGTCGCGCGTCTGCCGCGCCAGTTCCAGGTAGGTGCGGTAGGCCGGCCCGACCAGGCCGCGCTGCATGGAAATCTCGGCCGCCAGCACCATATAGACGATGTCGTCGGTCAGCTCCAGCGACGGCAGCTGGCTGCGTGCCGACTTGCCGGTGCTGCCCGCGGGGCGCGCGTCGTCGGAGGCTGCGATCTGCATCGGCGCAAGCTGCGGCAGCGGCACGTCGCCGGCCGGAGGTGCCGCATGCGCGGCGCCAGCCAGGGCGAGCAGTGCCGCGGCGCCCAGCGCACGTGCGTGGCGGCGGGTTCTGGCAAAGGCTCCCGCGACGCCTGCCGTGCGCGTAAATGCGCCCTCGTGCACGGGGATGCCGCACATGGAGGCTTGCAATGTGGCGTCCGGCATCAGGTCCGGCGTCAGGTCCAACTTCAGGTCCGACATGTATCTAGTGCTCCGGCGCGCGCTGGCGAAGGAATGGATAAAGGCATTGTAGCCTGCCGCTACAATGCGCTGCTTGGCGCGCTGGCCTGTGGCCAGCAAGGCCGGCAGGAGTTTGGAGCGGTAACCAACGGAGAGGTTCGATGCCTGAATTGCCCGAGGTCGAAGTGACCCGGCGCGGCTTGCTGCCGCACGTGGTGGGGCGGCGCATTGAAGCGGTGACGGTGCGCCACCGCGGGCTGCGCTGGCCGGTCGAGCAGGGCCTCGAAACCCGCCTGGCGCAGCGTGTGGTGCGCCGGATCGAACGCCGCGGCAAGTACCTGCTGCTCGAATGTGTCAGCGACGATGCCGCCGAACCGGCCGGCTGGCTGCTGGTGCATCTCGGCATGACCGGCACGCTGAGAGTGTTGCCGCAGGCGCCGCCGCCCGGCGCCCACGATCACCTCGACATGGTGCTGGCCGCTGGTGCCGGGGGCGCCGAGGGTCCGGTGGTGCTGCGCTTCCGTGATCCGCGCCGCTTCGGCGCGGTATTGTGGACCACGCTTCCCGAGCACGAACTGCCATCCCACCCGCTGCTGCGCACGCTTGGCATCGAGCCCTTCGATGCTGCCTTCGACGGCGCCTGGCTGCACCGCCACACGCGCGGCCGCAGTGCTGCCATCAAGACGGTCCTGCTGGCCGGCGGCATCGTGGTCGGGGTCGGCAATATTTACGCGTCGGAAAGCCTGTTCCGCGCCGGCATCCGGCCGACCACGCCGGCCGGCCGCCTCAGCCGCGCGCGTTGCGACCGGCTGGCACAGGCGGTGCGCGAGACCCTGGCGCAGGCGATCGAGCGCGGCGGCAGCACGCTGCGCGATTTCGTCGGCAGCGACGGCGCCAGCGGCTACTTCCAGCTCGATTGTTTTGTCTACGACCGGGCCGGCCAGCCTTGCCGCGTCTGCGCCACGCCGGTGCGGCAGATCGTGCAAGGCCAGCGCTCCACCTTCTACTGCCCCAACTGCCAGCACTGAGCGGCGACCGCCATTGAGATGCGCGGTGTGGCGCACAATGCGCGCCGGCGGCGGCAGTCGATGGCTTGGCGCAACACTCTGCCCGCATGCCGTCCGCAAGGGACGCGAATTCCACAAAACCGCCGTGGAAACCTGTATCGTGTGCGCAGTCATAAAAAGTTACAAAAATGGAACAGATTGGCTCTCCCGATGACCGCGGCGGGCCGGCAGTGCGGGAACAGCGGCACGCCTCCGCCGGCGGCGGCCCCGAGGCAAAAACCGAGTCAGCCGAACAGCTCATGACAACGCTCGCCCACCAATTCGAACAATACGGCGCATGGAGAACGGGGGTCCTCCAGTCCCTGGCCGAATTCCAGTCGTGGCTGCAGCAGCACGATCTGTACGACGCGCAGGCCGACGACCGCGTGCAGCGCATCCAGAACGTGCTGCGCAGCGACCGGCTCAAGGTCGCCTTCATTGCGGAGTTCTCGCGCGGCAAGAGCGAGCTGATCAATGCGATCTTCTTTGCCGACTACGGGCGCCGCATCCTGCCGTCGTCGGCGGGCCGCACCACGATGTGCCCGACCGAGCTGCGCTACGACGAGGCCGAGCCCCCCTGCATCCGGCTGCTGCCGATCGAAACCCGGCTTCAGGACGCCTCGACCGCGGATTTTCTCGAGGCCGGCCCCTCGGCACACTGGCATACGGTGCCGCTGGACCCGTCCTCGCCCGAGGGCATGCTCGAAGCCTTCCAGCACGTGGTCCAGACCGTGCGCGTGCCGCCCCAGCAAGCCGAGGCGCTGGGCCTCTACCATGAGAGCGACCCCGATGCCGCTTATGCGGTCGATGCCGAGGGCATGGTCGAGATCTCGCGCTGGCGCCATGCGGTAATCAATTTCCCGCATCCGCTGCTGCGCCAGGGGCTGGTGATCCTCGACACGCCGGGGCTGAACGCGATCGGCACCGAGCCAGAACTGACGTTGCGCCTGATCCCCGACGCGCACGTGGTGGTATTCGTGCTGGCCGCCGATGCCGGCGTGACCAAAAGCGACCTGGAGCTGTGGCGTACCCACGTGGATGCCGGCCACCGGCGCGGCTGCCTGGCCGTGCTCAACAAGATCGACGGGCTTTGGGACCCGCTGCGCCAGCCGTCCGAGATCGCCGGCGAGATCGGGCGGCAGGTCTCAAGCACGGCGCAGGTGCTGGGCATCGAGCAGGCGCGTGTCTATCCGGTGTCGGCGCAGAAGGGCCTGGTGGCCAAGGTCACGCACGACGACGCGCTGCTGGGGCGCAGCGGCTTGCCGGAGTTCGAGCACGTGCTCTCCGACCAGCTGATCCCGCGGCGGCGCGACATCGTCTCGGACCAGGTCCACCGCCAGGCGCAGGACATGGCGCGGGCCGCGCAGCAGCTGCTGCAGAGCCGCCGCCGCGATATCGTCGAGCAACTGTTCGAGCTGCGCGGGCTGCGTGGCAAGAACCACGCGATGGTCAAGCACATGCTGATGCGCGTGCAGGCCGAGAAGGAAGAGTTCGAGCAGAGCATCAGCAAGTTCCAGGCGCTGCGGCTGGTGTTCGGCCGCCACAGCGCCGACATCATCAAGAGCCTGCAGCTGCGCGACGTGCGCCGGACCATGCGGGCCGCGCGCGAGCAGATGAAGGAACGCTTCTTTTCCCGCGGCCTGCGCGAGGACATGGATGCGCTGTTCGCCCAGCTGACCGCGCTGGTGGCCGATGCCGACAACAAGATCGGCCAGCTGCACCAGCTGATCGAAAGCATGTACCGGCGCTTCAATGCCGAGCACGGCTTCACGCTGCCCGCGCCGATGCAGTTCACCGCCGAGCGCTATGTGGCCGAACTGCAGGAGACGCTGCGGCTGGTGCATGCGCACTTCGGCACGGTCAGCATGCTGACGCGCTCGCGGCCGCAGCTGGTGCAGAACGCATTCAGCACCATGGCCAGCCGCGTGCTGGAGAACTTCCGCGACCTGAACCGCGATATCGAGGTGTGGCTCAAGTCGGTGATGACGCCGCTGGAAGCGCAGGTGCGCGAGCACCAGAAGCAGCTGCGCCGGCGCGTCGATTCGATCGAGCGCATCCATGAAGCGACCGATACGCTGGAAAGCCGTATTGCACAGCTCGAGGAAGTGCTGAACGGGCTGGATGAGCGCAGCGGGAAGATCGAGGGGTTTGCGCAGCGGTTGCTGCGTCCGGCGACCGGGGCGGAGCAAGCGAGCCTGGCGGTGGCGTGAGGGGAAGCGTTTTTACGGGCCGGTATATCATGTAGCGCCGCGCATAGCGGCGCTTTTTTTGCTGACAACGTTCGCACGCTGCTGGTTTGCTCCCCTCTCCCGCAAGCGGGAGAGTGAGCACCCCAAGCGGTGACGAAACGTCCGTAGCCACCACCAGTCCCCACACCACAAGCCGTACCCCATGCCCCGCAAGTCTGCCTCCCGCGCCACCGCAGCCATCCCCGACGACATCCACGTGCCCCCCGATTTCGGCGCACGGGTCGTCAACTGGCAGCGCGTCCATGGCCGGCATGACCTGCCTTGGCAGAACACGCGCGATGCCTACCGCATCTGGCTGTCGGAAATCATGCTGCAGCAGACCCAGGTCAGCGCGGTGATCGAGTATTTCCAGCGCTTTGTCGCCACATTGCCGACGGTGCAGGCACTGGCCGCCGCGCCCGCGGACCAGGTGATGGCGCTTTGGGCCGGCCTCGGCTACTACTCGCGCGCGCGCAACCTGCATCGCTGCGCCATGCAGGTGGTCAGCGAGCACGGCGGCGTTTTCCCGACCGATCCCACGGTATTGGCGACGCTGCCCGGCATCGGCCGTTCGACCGCGGCGGCGATCGCCGCCTTCAGCGCCGGCGTGCGCTCGCCGATTCTCGACGGCAACGTCAAGCGTGTGTTTGCGCGCTGCTTCGGCATCCATGGCCATCCCGGCGAGCGCGCGGTGGAAACGCGCATGTGGCAGCTGGCCGGGATCGCGCTGCCCGCAGCGGGCCCGCGCCAGGCCGAAGACATGGTCGCCTATACGCAAGGGCTGATGGATCTCGGCGCGACGGTCTGCTCGCGCGGCAAGCCGGCGTGCCTGGCCGATGCCGGCGCGTGCCCGCTGTCCGCAGACTGCGTGGCGCGCCGCGACGGGCTGACCGGCGTGCTGCCCACACCCAAGCCGCGCGCCGCGATCCCCGAGCGCAGCACGGTAATGCTGATGGTGCGGCGCGAGCGTGAAGTGTTACTGCGGCTGCGCCCCGGCAGCGGCATCTGGGGCGGCTTGTGGAGCCTGCCGGAGATGCCGGTCGAAACCTTGCCCTTCGATGCTGAAGCGGCCGAAGCCGCCGCGTTCGATTACGCCCGCGCCTACGGCGCTCCCGTGCGCGCCGCGATGGCGGGCGAACTGACCCATGTTTTCACGCACTTCCGCCTGTTGATCCGCGCGATTCGCGTCGATGTGGGCGCAGGCGACCCGATGGTGCAGGACGGCGCCACCGAAGCCACACAACGCTGGCTTTCGCTCGACGATCTCGATGCGCTGGGCACGCCCGCGCCGGTGCGCAGGCTGCTGGAGGACCAGGCCCGCGGCGGCCTGTTCTGAAGGCGGCCCTGGCGCCGCTCAGACGATGTGGTTCTGCCGCATGTAGCGGTGCACGATCTCGATGCGCATGCCCGCATCGGGCAGCGCCATCAGCATCTGCTTGGCTTTCAGCGGCACCGGCAGCAGTTCGCACAGCCGGTTGGCGACCCAGCTGGGATCGTCCCACAGATAAGGCTCGTCGAACGGCATCCGGTCGGGCTGCTCCGCATGCAGCCGCGTCACGATCCGGCGCAGCGCGTCCAGGCATTCGCCCAGCAATTCGAGCTTGCAGTCGATGATATCGGCGGGCAGTACTTTGGCACGCGCCACCAGCAGGCCGTCGTCGCGGGTCTCGTGGCTGATGATCTGGAAGCGCTCGCGCCCGCGCGCACGGATCAGCAGCACGCCGAGCTGCTCCATGTTGCAGTCGACGATTTCGGCCAGGCAGCCGACCGTTTCCGGCACGGTGGCCTTGCCGGGCCGCGCCACTTCATCGCCGCTTTCGATCAGGCATGCGCCGAACGGCGTGCCGTCGCGCAGGCAGTTGCGCACCATGTCGACATAGCGCGCCTCGAATACGCGCAACGGTAGCCGGCCACCGGGAAAGAGCACGGTGTGCAGCGGGAATAGTGGGAGGTTGTCTAGCGTCTGCGGCTCGGGGTCGGACCCGGCGGACGTGGTGGGGCGGTAAAGGTCGGTGGAAGACATGCGGTGCCAGCGTGCATAAGGGATGCAGTGGGATGCCAGAATGCAGCAACGGCGCGCCGCCGGACCATACGCCGCGCCGCCGATGCCCGCAGGCATGCACGCTTGGCGTCAGCCCGCCGGCGCGAGCTCTCGGTGTCTCACCAGCACATTACCATGCGCGCGGAAATAGTTGGCAAGCCTTTCAGCAATATAGACCGAGCGATGCTGGCCGCCGGTACAGCCGATGGCGACCGTCAGGTAGCTGCGGTTGTCGGCGATGAAACTCGGCAGCCACTTTTCCACATAGGCGCGGATATCCTCGGCCATCGCCAGCACCATCGGCTGCGCCTGCAGGAAATCGATCACCGGCGTGTCGCGCCCGGTCAGCGGGCGCAGCGCCAGGTCGTAATAGGGATTGGGCAGCGAGCGCACGTCGAACACCATGTCGGCGTCGCTGGGCACGCCATGCTTGAAGCCGAAGGACTCGAACAGCAGCGTGAGGCGCTCGCTGTCGTTGCGGATCAGCTCCTTGATCCAGCTGCGCAGCGTATTGGTGCGCACATTGCTGGTATCGATGCGGTGCGCGGCCTCGGCCAGCGGGCTCAGCAGCTCGCGCTCCATTTCGATCGCTTCCATCAGCGCGGTGTCGTTGAAGGCGGGCTCGCCGCCGGGGCTTACCACGCCCCCGTCGGTGCGGATCGACAGCGGATGGCGCCTGCGCGTCTCGGAGTAGCGCTGCACCAGAGCGTCCGTGCTGGCCGTCAGGAACAGCACCTCGACCTGGTGCTCGCCGGCGAGCGTACGCACGGTATCGGGCAACTGGTCGAGCGACTCGCGGCTGCGGATGTCGGTGGCAACGCCCAGGTGCGTATAGCCCTGGCTGGACAGGTAGCGGACCAGTTCCGGGATGAACTGCGCCGGCAGGTTGTCCACGCAGTAGTACCCCGCATCTTCGAGGACATTCAATGCGACGGACTTGCCGGAACCGGAAATGCCGGTGATAAGGATGATGCGCATAGCAACTGAAGCATAGCATCACGTGATGGCCGCGTCATGACAGCGGGATGACCGCGGGCCCGGAAACAACGATGGCGAACCTCGCGGTTCGCCAACGTTGCTTGCTCGGAAGAGGGCCTGCCTCAGGCCGACTTCGACAGGCACTCCTTCATGTACGCCTTGTATTCGTCGCCCTTCTTGCCCTTGCCTTCCTTGCTGCAAGCGGCCATTTTTTCCTGCTGGGTCTTGGGCACCGCGTCCGGCTTGGCCGACAGGCACTGCTTCATGAATGCCTTGCGCTCGTCGCCCTTCTTGTCGCCGGCCTGCGTATTGCAGGTCTTCATCTTTTCCTGCTGCGCGGTGGGCGCCTTGGCGGCGTCCTTTGCCGGTGCCGCCGGTGCCGACGCCGACTGGGCGAAGGCCACGGATGCCAGCAGCGGGGTGACCAGCGCGCACATCGCGATCAGTTTCTTCATGCTTGCTCTCCTTGGTGTGGAAAACATCACGGCCGCACGGTGTCAGGGGCTGGCGGCGGCCTTGTAATGGGCTCGATGCCCATTACAGCACAAAACGGCACTATGGATGTCGGCGTTGACGGCGGGGGAGGCCGCCGTTGTAAGCAATTGAAAACGCGTGTCCGGCCCGGTCAGAGCAGGCGGCCCTGGCCGCGCGAGACCGCATCGGCCTGCATCGCGGCGCGCTGGCGGTCCATGAAGTCGCGCAGCGTGTCGATGCCGCGCAGGCGCAGGATGGTGTTGCGCACGGCGGCCTCGACCAGCACGGCGAGGTTGCGGCCGGCCGCCACCTGGATCTTGACCATGTGGATCGGCAAGCCCAGCACGTCGAGGTATTGCGAATCGAGCGGCAGGCGCTCGAACTCGCCATCGTTGCGGCGCACCAGCTGCACCACCAGCTTGATCTTCATCTTCCGGCGTACCGCGGTCTCGCCGAAGATGGTCTTGATGTCGAGCAGGCCCAGGCCGCGCACTTCTAGCAGGTTCTGCAGCAACGGTGGGCAGCGGCCCTCGATAAAGTCCGGCCCCAGGCGTACGAAGTCAACCGCATCGTCAGCCACCAGCCCGTGCCCGCGCGAGATCAGTTCCAGGCCCAGTTCGCTCTTGCCCAGCCCCGATTCACCCATGATCAGCACGCCCATGCCGAGGATGTCGAGGAACACCCCGTGCATGGTCACGCGCGGCGCTGAGATGCGCGACAGGTACAGGCGCAGGTGGTCGATCACCGCTGCCGACGACACCGGCGTGGTGAACAGCGGCGTGGAAGAGCGTGTGCAGCGCAGCTCCAGGTCCGGCGGCGGCTCCATGCCGTCGGCCACCACCAGGAAAGGCGGTTCCAGCAAGATCAGCTCGCCCATCTGGCGCTTGCGGATATCGTCGTCCAGCCGCTGGTAGTAGGTGATCTCAGGCTTGCCAAGCACCTGGATGCGGTTGGGGTGGATCAGGTTCAGGTGGCCCACCAAGTCCGCGGCGGAGGTGGCTTCGCGGGCGAATTCCACGTCGAAGGCGCGGTCCGCACCTTCCAGACCGGCCACCCAAGAGAGTTTGAGGTCGGCTGCGTTGTCGTCGAAGATGGACTGGGAGGTGACGCCGGTGAGTTCCATGCGGGTATGACGTGTGGGGCGGTGTGCCAGGCGCTGCGCCTGTCCGGTCTGTGCCGGCCCGTTCAGGTCAATCGGTGAATCAGGGATGCCATTCGGTCAGCAGCTGATGCACGGCTTCGGAAGTGGGCAAGGTCGCCAGCCCTTCGCGCATGTCGCGATCGGACAGCAACTGCGCGATCTCGGACAGGATTTCCAGGTGCTGCTGCGTGGCCTGTTCCGGCACCAGCAGGAAAATCAGCAGCGACACCGGCTTGCCGTCGGGCGATTCGAACGGGATCGGCTCGGCCAGGCGCATGAAGGCGGCCAGCGGCTGCTTCAGGCCCTTGATCCGGCCGTGCGGGATCGCCACGCCGGCGCCGAGGCCGGTGGAGCCCAGCGACTCGCGCGCGAACAGGTTGTCGGTCACAGTGGCGCGCGCCACGCCATGGTTGTTCTCGAAGAGGAGCCCGGCCTGCTCGAACACACGCTTCTTGCTTGTGACGCTGACGTCGAGGGTAATGTTGCCGGGTGGCAGCAATTTGGCCAAACGATTCATGGGCGATGCGCAGGATTTCAGTTAGCGGGCGGATCCGCCGTTCCGCCGGGCAGTATGGCTCAGAGGCTGCCGGTCGCCGGCAACGCCGAGGCGTCCGGCCATTATAGAGCAGCGGCCTCCCCGTGATTGTGCAGCGCAGCGCCGCGCGGTGGGCGTCCGCACCGTAAGCGGGCGCGGGCAGGATGCGGCTCTGCATGTATGGCGCAGCATACACCCTGCCGCGGCCGTTGCGAACACTCCGTCTCAAACGGGTGACACGCCTTTGCGCAGGCGCCACAGCGCACAAGCGCCGCAGGCGCAAAAAAGCCGCGCTATGCGCGGCTTGCCTGTTCAGTCTTGATTCAGCAGCCCTCTGCGGGGCCACCGGGCACGCTCATTGCTGCATCTGCGCTGCGGCCATCTGGTACTTGACCGCTTCGCGGTCGTGGCCTTGCACGCGGTCCTTGTAGCGCAGTACCTGACGGTCCAGCTTGTCGACTAGTGCGTCGATCGCTGCATACAGGTCTTCATGATGCGCTTCAACGAAGATGTCCTTGCCCCTGAGATGTAGATTGATTTCCGCATATTGCCGCCTGTCCTTTTCCTTGTGATTGTCGACAGAGAGCAGCACGCTAACGCCAATGACCTGATCGAAATGCCTGACGATTCGCTCCAGCTTCGTTTCCACGTACTCACGCAACGGCGGCGTGATGTCAAGGTGGTGTCCACTGATCTTGAAGTTCATAGCGCTTCTCCTTCTGAAAGAGCCTCACCAGGCAGGCGGTGGGCTCGGCTACAAAGACTTGCGGAGATTCACTGCGGGGATCTTCAGGGCTTCGCGATACTTGGCAACGGTGCGGCGTGCGACAACGAAGCCTTGCTCACCCAGCAGTTCGGCGATGCGACTGTCGGAAAGGGGATTCCTCGGGTCTTCGGCTCCTATCAGTTGCTTGATCAAGGCGCGGATGGCCGTTGATGAAGCCGCGCCACCGGTTTCGGTGGACACGTGGCTGCCGAAGAAGTACTTCAGTTCGAAAGTACCCATCGGCGTTGCCATGTATTTATTGGTCGTCACCCGGGAGATGGTTGACTCGTGTAATCCCAGTGTATCGGCAATCTCCCGCAAAACCAAGGGGCGCATGGCGATTTCGCCGTGCGTGAAAAAGTTCTTTTGACGCTCGACAATGGCCTGCGAGACACGCAGGATCGTGTCGAACCTTTGCTGGATATTCTTGATCAGCCAGCGCGCTTCCTGCAGTTTCTGCTGCAGGCCCGCGGTACCCGACTCGCCCTTCGCGCCGCGCAGGATCTGCGCGTACATGTCGTTGATGCGCAGCCTCGGCATCACATCGGGATTGAGCTGCGCGATCCAGCCGCTGCCGCTCTTGCGCACGAACACATCGGGCACGACGAAGTCGGCCTCGGGTCGGCTGTAAGCCTGGCCCGGATAGGGTGCCAGCGAGCGGATCAGCTCGTGCGCGGCCTTGAGTGCAGGCTCGTCTACCTGCAGGGCTTTTTTCAGGCGCGTGTAGTCGCGCACCGCCAGCAGCTCGAGGTGGTTGTGCACGATGTTCAGCGCCAGTTCGCGCTGCGGGTGTTGCAGCCGGCGCAATTGCAGGCCCAGGCACTCGGCTGCATTGCGCGCGCCCACGCCCGGCGGGTCGAAGCTTTGCAGCAGCGTCAGCATCGCCTGCACTTCGTCGATCTCGAATTCGAGCTCTTCCGGCAGTTCGGCGCAGATTTCTTCGAGTGTCGCGCTGAGGTAGCCGTCGTCGTCGAGCGATTCGATCAGGAAGATGGCCAGGCCCTTGTCGCGCACCGAGATCTTCAGCGGCGTGAGCTGTTCCATCAGGTATTCGCGCAGCGTGGGCTCGGCCTCGCGCAGCTGCATCGGCGTCTTCTCGTCTTCGTCGCCTTGCGGGCGGCGCGCGAAGTCGTCCAGGCTCCAGTCGCCGCCATAGTCTTCGCCACTGTTGCTGTCGCCGTAGCTGTCGTCGTCGCCCGCGCCATCGGTGCGCGCCTCGCCATTGCCTTGCGGCTCGGAAGGTGCCGGCGCCGGCGCGCTCTGAACATTGACCGAACCATCGGCGGCCACGCGCAGCGGGCTTTCGATCCAGTCGTTCTCGCGTTCGAGAAGGGGGTTTTCCGTGAGCGCCTGTTCGACTTCCTGCTGCAGTTCCAGCGTCGAAAGCTGCAACAGCCTGATCGACTGCTGCAGTTGCGGTGTCAGTGCCAGGTGCTGGGAGAGGCGGAGCTGTAGCGACGGTTTCATGCGACCTATTTTATGCGCATCTTTCCGTTGTTGGAACGGAAATTGCTATCAATGTCGCGGCTCGATCGACGCCGGCAGTGGGCTGGCCCACACCCAGATCATGGGGCCGAAAGCAGGGAGAATCAATGGCCTGCCGCTGTGGACAGGCCAGTACATCACATGCGGAAGTTCTCGCCGAGGTAGACGCGCCGCACCGATTCGTTGGCGATGATCTCTTCGGGCCGCCCGGCGGCCAGCACGGTGCCTTCGCTGATGATGTACGCGTGGTCGCAGATGCCAAGCGTTTCGCGCACGTTGTGGTCGGTGATCAGCACGCCGATGTTGCGCGCCTTCAGGAAGCTGACGATGCGCTGGATCTCGCCCACTGCGATCGGGTCCACGCCGGCGAACGGCTCATCCAGCAGGATGAAGCGCGGCGACGATGCCAGCGCGCGCGCGATTTCTACGCGGCGGCGTTCGCCGCCCGACAGCGACAGCGCCGGGTTGTTGCGCAAGTGAGCAATCTGCAGGTCGTCGAGCAGCGCGTCGAGCCTGCGCTCGATCTCGGCCTTGGCCAGCGGCTTGCCGTTTTCCACCTGCAGCTCCAGCACGGCGCGGATGTTTTCCTCGACGTTGAGCTTGCGGAAGACCGACGCTTCCTGCGGCAAGTAGGACAGGCCCATGCGCGCGCGCTCGTGGATCGGCAGGCTGCTGATGTGGTCGCCGTCGAGCACGATATCGCCCTCGTCCAGGTTCACCAGCCCCACGATCATGTAGAAGGAGGTGGTCTTGCCCGCGCCGTTGGGGCCGAGCAGGCCGACCACTTCGCCGCTCTTCACGTCCAGCGACACATCTTTGACCACGGTGCGCGAGCCGTAGTGCTTCTTCAGGTGGCGCACGACCAGCGTGCTGCCGCCTTCGAGGACGGCCGTGGCTTGGGCGGAAGGCTTTTCGGCGATGGTGGCGGTATCGGTCATTGGCACAGTCTGGCGTTCAGCGTTTCAGGCGAGGAAGCGGTCCCCGCCCGGCGTCAGGGTTTGTTGGCGGGCGCGGGCGCCGGCTTCAGGTCCAGCGGCGAGCCGCTGCCCGAACCCTGCGCATTCGGGTCCTGCCGAGGCGACAGCACCGCGCGCACGCGGCCCGACGGATTGGCGGCCGAGGTGTTGTCGCCGCCGCCGGCAGCCGTGTAGAACTCCTTGCGGCTGTCGTAGGTCAGCACCGCGCCGCGGATCTCGTCGAGCATCTTGGCGCCCTGCAGGCGCGCCATGCGCGCGTGGCCGATCAGCTTGGACAGCTCCTGCTTGCCGTCGTATTCGATGCGGTCGCCCCAGCCGTCGATGTACTCGTCGACGCCTTCGCGCTTCTGCCGGATATAGGCTTGCTTGCCCGGCTTGGACGTGGCCACCGCGAACTGGTAGCCCTCGGGATCGGTGCGCAGTTCGGCCGCATCCGACTTCAGGATCATGGTGCCCTTGGTCAGCACCACGTTGCCGGTCAGCGTATAGATCTGCTTGACGTCGTCGTAGCTGGCATTGTCGGCCTCCAGCACCATCGGCTTGTCGCGGTCCGCGCGCTCGGCCAGCGCGGGCTGGGCCAGCAGCAGGCCGAAGGCCATGGCCGTGGCGAGCAGGGCCGGGGCGGCGTGTCGACGGGACGAAGTCGTCAGGGAAGCAGTCATGTTGGCAGCAGTAGCTAGAGGGCGTGGTGGTGCGGATTATGCAGATGCGGGTCGTGCGGGGCGGGCAGGGCGCGCGGCGGCATGGCCGTTGTCCGGGCGGGCGGCCGCGCCAGCCAGGTCAGGGCCCCGGCGTACGGCCCGGGGACGGCCCGGTGACGATGGTGCCGCGTACGTTGCCGAGCAATTGTACTTCGCGGGTGACGTTGTTGAAGATCAGCCCGTTCGCGGTCATCACCGACGGGCCGCGCATCAGCTTCACCGGCTTGTCGGTCTTGACGATGTCGTCGTTGACCAGCAACTGGAAATAGCTCGACGCGGCGCTCAGCTGCGGATCCTTGGACGGGTCGGCGCCCTGCTGGCGCAGCACATGGCCGTTGCCGTACAGGTCGATCACCGACCCTTCCGCATTCATGCGGCCCAGGTCGGCGCGTGCCGTCACCGGCGGCCGGTCCGGTTCATAGGCGCGCAGCGCGGGGCGCGTGACCTCGTAGGTCTGGTCGTCCTCGAAGTGGACCATGCGCTCGCCGGTGAAGCGGATCTTGGTGCTGCCGTCCTGCGCCAGTTCCGTGGCCGAGAAGCGGTCCATGAAATAGTCCGGCTCGTGCTTCTTGGCCGCCTGTGTGTCCTGGCTTTCCTTGGGCGAGTTGATCTGCACCAGCCAGAAGGTGCTGCCGGCGACGATGGCCATCAGCAGCAGCGGCAGCAGCCGCATGACGATGCCGCTGAGGGAGGCGATGAGTGCCTGCATGGTGTGCTTGCCCGCGCCCCGTTCAGATGACCTTGGCGCGGGTCAGGTCGTGGATATGCAGCGCGCCGGCCAGGCGGTCGTCGTCGTCGACCACCAGCAACTGGTTGATGCGGTTGGCTTCCATGACCTGCACCGCCTCGACGGCGAGCTGGTTCTGGTTGACCACGTGCGGGTTGCGGTGCATGACCTCGCCGATGGGAACGGTCTTCCAGTCGCGCGGGGTTTCCAGCAGGCGGCGCAGGTCGCCGTCGGTGAAGACGCCGATGGCATGGCCGTCGGGATCGACCACCGCGGTCATGGCCATGCCCTTGCGCGTGATTTCCATCAGCGCCTGGGCCAGCGGGGTGTTCTCGCGGACACTGGGGACCGCATTGCCGGTGCGCATCACGTCGCGCACGTGGGTCAGCAGCTTGCGGCCGAGCGTGCCGCCCGGGTGCGAGCGGGCGAAGTCTTCCTCGCCGAAGCCGCGCGCGTCCAGCACCGCTACGGCCAGCGCGTCGCCCAGCGCCAGCGCGGCGGTGGTGCTTGCCGTTGGCGCCAGGTTCAGCGGGCAGGCTTCCTTTTCCACGCCCGCGTCCAGATGCGCGTCAGCCAGCTTGGCCAGGTTCGATTCAGGATTGCCGGTGACCGAGATCAGCCGCGCACCGATGCGCTTGACGATCGGGATGATCGACAGCAGCTCGCCGGTCTCGCCGGAATTGGAGAAGGCGATCAGCACGTCATCGCGCGTGACCATGCCCAGGTCGCCGTGGCTGGCCTCGGCCGGATGCACGAAGAACGCCGGGGTGCCGGTGGAGGCCAGCGTGGCCGCTACCTTGCGCCCGATATGGCCGGACTTGCCGATGCCGGAGACCACCACGCGCCCGTTGCATTGCAGGATCATCTGCACGGCACGGGCAAAGTCATCGGTCAGTCGGCCCGAAAGTGCGGATACCGCATCGGCTTCGGTCTGGAGGGTATCGCGGGCGAGCCGGAGTGCTCGATCCGCATCGAAATTGGCTATCATGGCGTCGAAGTATACCAACGAATGCGCTGGCGTCCGGGGCTGCCTCCAAGCCCGGGCGCCTGCCGCACTCACCGCGCTTGCCACGTTTCCCGGCAGGGTGCCCGTGCCGGGTCGGACGCGCACCTGGCCGGTTACCCGACCATCCTGATGCACTCACCGCTGGAACTGACCCTGGTGCTGCTGGCCGCTGCCGTTTTCGGCGTGGTCGCTTTCCGCATGCTGCAGCTGCCGCCGATGCTTGGCTACCTGGCCGTTGGCATCCTGATCGGCCCGCATGCGCTGGGGCTGGCCAGCGACACCGCGCAGACCAAGTACCTGGCCGAGTTCGGCGTGGTGTTCCTGATGTTCTCGATCGGGCTGGAGTTCAGCCTGGGCAAGCTGCGGTCGATGAAGCGCCTGGTGTTCGGGCTGGGCGGCTCGCAGGTGGTGCTGTCGATGCTGGCGGTGGTGCCCGCCAGCTGGGCCTTCAACTGGCTGTTCCCGCTGACGTGGCAGGCCTCGGTGGCGCTGGGCGGGGCGCTGGCGATGTCGTCCACGGCGATCGTCTCCAAGATGCTGTCCGAGCGCATGGAACTGGAGAGCGAGCACGGCCGCAACATCATCAGCATCCTGCTGTTCCAGGATCTGGCGGTGGTGCCGCTGCTGATCCTGATCCCGGCACTGTCGCGCGCCCCGGGCGACCTGGTGATGGCGCTGGGACTGGCCACGGTCAAGATCGTGGTGGCGCTGGGTGCGATCTTCTTCCTCGGCCAGCGCCTGATGAGCCGCTGGTTCCACATCGTGGCGGCGCGCCGTTCGCAGGAACTGTTCATGCTGAACCTGCTGCTCGTGACGCTGGGCATGGCGGCGCTGACCGAGCGGCTGGGCCTGTCGATGGCGCTGGGCGCGTTCATGGCCGGCATGCTGATTTCCGAGACGCCGTACCGGCACCAGGTGGAAGAAGACATCAAGCCGTTCCGCGACGTGCTGCTGGGGCTGTTCTTCGTCACCATCGGCATGCTGCTCAATATCCGCGTGGTGCTGGACCACCTGTGGCTGGTGCTGGCGCTGCTGGTGGGGCCGATCCTGTTCAAGCTGGCGCTGATCGCGGTGCTGGCGCGGGTATTCGGCTCGCGCCAGGGGGTGGCGATCCGTACCGGCCTGGGACTGGCGCAGGCCGGAGAATTCGGCTTCGTGCTGCTGAACCAGATCGACGGCCTGAACCTGGTCGACCCGGTGCTGATCCAGGTGATCCTGGCCTCGATGCTGCTGTCGATGCTGGCCGCGCCGTTCCTGATCCAGTACAGCGATGCCATAGTGCTGCGCTTTGCCGCCAACGAATGGCTGATGCAGTCGCTGAACATGACCCGCATCGCCGCGCAGAGCCTGCAGACGGAAAAACACGCCATCATCTGCGGCTTCGGCCGCAGCGGCCAGAGCCTGGCGCACATGCTGGAGCGCGAGGGCATCACTTATGTCGCGCTCGATCTGGACCCCGACCGCGTGCGCGAGGCCGCCGCCGCCGGCGACACCGTGGTCTACGGCGACGCCGGCCGGCGTGAGGCGCTGATCGCCGCCGGCATCCACCGCGCCGCGGCGCTGATCGTCACCTACGCCAACACGCCGTCAGCGCTCAAGGTGCTGCACCACGTGCAGGAGCTGGCGCCGGCGCTGCCGGTGATCGTGCGCACCGTCGACGATTCGGAGCTGGACGTCCTGCAAAAGGCCGGCGCCACCGAGGTCGTGCCCGAGATCATCGAGGGCAGCCTGATGCTGGCCTCGCACGCGCTGGTGCTGCTGGGCGTGCCGATGCGGCATGTGCTGCGCGGCGTGCAGGAGGCGCGCGACGCGCGCTACAGCCTGCTGCGCGGCTACTTCCACGGCCGCGACGACGATGAAGACATGGTCGAGCGCGATTCGGTGCGGCTGCATTCCGTGTCGCTGGGGCCGCAGTCGACCGCGGTGGGGCGGCGCCTGGGCATGCTTGGGCTGGAGCGGATCGGCGTGGAGGTGACCGCGGTGCGCCGGCGCGGCATCCGCGCCTTCGATCCGGAGCCCGAGACCGTGCTGGAACCGGGCGATATCGTCGTGCTGCGCGGCCAGCCGGAGGCGCTGGAAGCCGCCGAGATGCGGATCCTGAACGGCTGACTGCCTTGCCGGGCGCCAGTCAATGGGAAAACGCTTGCTGTGGGCGCGCCTCCACCCAGGACTCCGGAAGGTCGTTCAGCACTGAGCGCGCGTCCAATGAACGGATCGGCACCGACTGGTCCGCCGGAATCCGCCCTGCGCCCTGCAGCTTCAGGTAGCGCAGGCAGCACACCCGCAGGAAGGAAGAGAAGTTGCCTGCTACCGCTTCGCTGCCGCGGTGGGCGGTCAGTTCGTCATGCAGGCGCGTGATCAGCTGGTTGACGGTCATGCCGTCGCGCGTGGCCAGTTCTTCCAGCACTTCCCAGAACAGGCTCTCCAGGCGGATGCTGGTGGCCACGCCATGCAGCCGCAGCGAACGCGCCTGGGTCTGGTACGAGGCCGGGTTGGCGCGGATAAAGATCTCACACATCTAAGCTCTCCGTGCTGCGCCGCGAGCGGCGCGCGGGTGCATGCCGCGCCGCTCCGTGATGGCGCGGCGCCGCGTGGCGGAAGGCTCTAATGTACGATCCGCGTGCCCAGCACCGCAAGGAACTGCGCCAGCCACGCCGGGTGCGCCGGCCAGGCCGGCGCGGTGACCAGCTTGCCGTCGGTATGCGCCTGGTCGACCGGGATATCGACGTACGTGCCGCCGGCAAGCTTCACTTCCGGTGCGCACGCCGGGTAGGCCGATAAACCCTTGCCCTCCAGCACGCCGGCGGCGGCCAGCAGCTGGGCGCCGTGGCAGACCGCGGCGATCGGCTTGTCGGCCTGGGCGAAGTGGCGCACGATCTCCAGCACGCGGGCGTTCAGGCGCAGGTATTCGGGCGCGCGGCCGCCGGGGATCACCAGCGCGTCGTACGCGGCCGGGTCGATCTCGGCAAAGCTGGCGTTGAGGGTGAAGTTGTGGCCGCGTTTCTCGGTGTAGGTCTGGTCGCCCTCGAAGTCGTGGATCGCCGTGGCGCAGGCGGCACCTGCCTTCTTGTCGGGACATACGGCGTGGACGGTGTGGCCGACCATCTGCAGTGCCTGGAACGGCACCATGGTCTCGTAGTCTTCGGCGTAGTCGCCGACCAGCATCAGTATCTTCTTCGCCATCGCGGTCTCCTGTATGGTTACGGGTGTCCGGCGGCAGCCGGCAGGGCCATTGTGCTGGCCGCTCCGGCGGCGCGGGTGGTAACCCGTTACCGCAGCCGTTGCAGGCATGTTTCACCGGCGCGCGAGGCGCGCTTTCTGTTTTTTCCGAACCCTATGGCAGATTCCATCATCCAGTCCCCTGACCTCGGCGACGTCACCGGCTATTTGCGCGACCGCATCCGGACCGTGCCGGACTGGCCCATGCCGGGCGTGATGTTTCGCGACATCACGCCGCTCTTGCAGGACCCCAAGACGCTGCGCGTGCTGATCGACGTCTTCGTGCACCGCTACATGGACGCCGAGCTCGACCTCGTCGCCGGCATCGATGCGCGCGGCTTTATCCTGGGCGCGATCGTCGCGTACGAGCTGAACCTGGGCTTCGTGCCGATCCGCAAGAAGGGCAAGCTGCCGTTCCAGACGGTGGCCGAGGAATACGAGCTGGAGTACGGCAGCGCGACCGTCGAGATCCATGCCGATGCCTGCAAGGCCGGCGACCGCGTGCTGCTGGTCGACGACCTGATCGCCACCGGCGGCACCATGATGGCGGGGCGCAAGCTGCTGGAGCGGCTGGGCGCCACGGTGGTGGAGGGTGCCGCCATCGTCGACCTGCCGGAGCTGGGCGGCTCGAAGCTGCTGCAGGACGGCGGGCTGCCGCTGTTCACGGTGTGCCGCTTCGACGGACACTGATCGACGCTCACCGACAGAACGATACGGAGATCGACACGGAGACCATATGCCAGACCTGCTGCTGTTCCTGCTGACCTCGGTCGCGATCACCGTCGCGCCCGGCCCCGACAACCTGCAGGTGCTCGCGCGCGGCATGGCGCAGGGACGGCGCGCGGGGCTGGTGGCGGCGCTGGGTTTCTCGGTCGGCTGCCTGTTCCATACCGTGATCGCGGCGGTCGGGCTGGCGGCGGTGCTGCGCTCTTCGCCACTGGCGTTCCAGCTGATCAAGTATGCCGGCGCCGCCTACCTGATCTGGATCGGCATCCAGGCGCTGCGCGCCAGGGGCGGGCTGGCGCAGGGCGGCGACGTCGATGCGGTGCCGCTGGGCCGCGTGTTTCGCCAGAGCGTGCTCGGCAACATCATGAACCCCAAGGTGACGCTGTTCTTCCTGGTATTCCTGCCGCAGTTCGTGCGCGCCGATGCCGCGCATCCCGGGCTGCAGTTCCTGCTGCTGGGCGTGGTCTTCATGCTGCAGACCGCGGTGGTGTTCTCGCTGTTCGGCCTGTGCGCGGGCTGGCTGGGGGCACGGCTGCGGCGCCGCCCGGCCACGGGGCGCTGGCTCGACCGTGCCGCGGGGGCGATCTTCGTGGGGCTGGGGATCAAGGTCGCGCTGCCCTGAGCGCAGCCGCGGCCGTGCCGCGGCATGTGTTGCCTGGTGCCCCCACCCCTTGCCCTGTGCCGTTGCCGCTGCCCCATGGCGGGCGCATAATGCCTCATTGACAACTACACGATGACCGGGCAGGGCCGCCTCCGGCAGTAATTCGGCACCGGTCACACTGAGGCGCACAATGGGCGTACTTCTTCATCTGCTCTCGGGCGTTGCCCTGCTTGTATGGGGCACCAACATCGTCAAGGTCGGCATCCTGCGCGTCTACGGCGCCAACCTGCGCCACGTGCTGTCGACCAGCGTCTCCAACCGCTTCACCGCCTTCCTTGCCGGGCTCGGGGTCACCGGGCTGGTCCAGAGCAGCAACGCCACCGCGGTTATCGTCAGTTCCTTCGTCGGCCAGGGCCTGATCGCCGTGGCGCCGGCGCTGGCGATCATGCTCGGCGCCAACGTCGGCACCGCGCTGATGGTGCAGGTGTTTTCGCTCGACTTGTCGTGGCTGTCGCCGCTGCTGATCTTCGTCGGCGTGATCGGCCACCTGACCTGGAAGGGCAGCAAGCCCGGCCACGTCGGGCGCGTGCTGATCGGCCTGGGCCTGATCACGCTGGCGCTCGAGCTGATCTCGATCGCCACGCGGCCGGTGGTGCAGGCCGCCGGCGTCAAGGTACTGTTTGCGTCGCTGACCGGCGACTCGGGGCTGGACATGCTGGTGGGCGCGTTCCTGACCATCCTGTGCTATTCCAGCCTGGCCGTGGTGCTGTTCTGCGGCGCGCTGGCCTCGGCCGGCGTGGTGTCGATCCACGTGGCGCTGGCGCTGGTGCTGGGCGCCAACCTCGGCTCGGGCATCTCGGCGCTGCTGACCACTTCGGGCAACAATCAGCCGGGCAAGCGCGTGACGCTGGGCAACCTGCTGTCGCGCCTGCTGGGTTGCCTGGTGGCGCTGCCGCTGCTGACCCAGGCCGAAGAGCTGCTGGCGCTGATCGACCATGATCCGCAGCGGCTGATCGTCAATTTCCACCTGCTGTTCAATGTCGCTCTGGCGGTGCTGCTGCTGGGCGCCACGGCGCCGCTGGCGCGCCTGTGCGAAAAGGTGCTGCCCGGGCGCAATACCGGCGACAGCCAGGTCACGCCGCGCCATCTCGACCCGGCCGCGCTGACCACGCCCACGCTGGCGCTGGCCAACGCCGCGCGCGAGGTGCTGCGCATCGGCGACCGTGTCGAGCAGATGCTCGACAACATGCTGCGCGTGATGCGCACCAATGACGTCAAGCTGGCCACCGCCACCTGCCGCATCGACAACGAGGTCGACGACCTCTACACCGCGATCAAGCTCTACCTGACCCGCATCAGCCTGGAAGCGCTGGACGAGCGCGACGGCCAGCGCTGGACCGAGATCATCTCGCTGACCATCAACCTGGAGCATGCCGGCGACATCATCGAGCGCATCCTGCTCGATACCAAGGACAAGAAGATCGCGCACAACCTGATGTTCTCCGAAGCGGGCATGGAGGAAATCGCCGAAATGCATGCGCGCCTGGTGGCCAATCTGCGGCTGGGTTTGTCGGTGTTCCTCAACGGCGACCTGAAGAGTGCGCAGGCGCTGATGGCGGAGAAGGCCAATTTCCGCGAACTGGAGCGCAAGTACGCCCACACCCACCTGCAGCGCGTGGCCGAGCAGACGGCGGAAAGCGTCGAGACCAGTTCGCTGCACCTGGATGTGATCAGCGAGCTGAAGCGGCTGAATTCGCTGTTCTGCGCGACGGCCTATCCGGTGCTGGAGCAGGCCGGCGTGCTGAACCGCAGCCGGATGAAGGAAGACGATGTGCCGCCCGTCACGCGGGTACAGGCGGCGCAGCATTGAGCGGCACGGCTACAGCTTGTAGCCGAACTTGCGCAGCAACGCCTTGCGCTCCGCCACATCCGCCTCGGTCTCAATCCCCAGCGGCGAGGCGCCGTCGATCACGCCCACCACGCCGCGGCCGGCATCGGTCTGCGCGACGATCACCTGAGTCGGGTTCGCCGTCGCGCAGTAGATCCGGCACACCTCCGGCACCGCGCGCACCGCGCCCAGCACGTTCACCGGGAAGAACCCGTCGCCCAGGAAGATCAGGAAGCTGTGTCCCGCGCCGATGGCGCGCGCGTTTTCGCAAGCCATGTCGATCAGTTGCTCATCGGTGCCCGACCAGCGCACCAGCCGCTTGCCCGAGGCCTCGCAGAACGCCAGCCCGAAGCGGATGCCTGGCACCGTGCCCACCAGCGCCTCGTGCAGGTCTTCCACGGTCTTGATGAAATGCGAGTGACCAAAGATGAAGTTGGTGGCTTCCGGCTTGCTGACCGGTACGACCGTGAGTTCCATGCGGGGCTCCTGTGCGATGCGTGTCGCCGTCCGGTTCATGGTAGGGCGCGAGGTGGCGAAAGCAAGCCGGCGCCTGCTATACCGGAGGGGATTGGCTCACCACCGGAGCAGCCGATGCCTGCCTCTTGCCGCTTGCTTGCCCTGCTTGCCATCGTGCCGGCGCTTGCCGCCGCGCAGGTCGCTCCGGCATCACAGGGCGAGATCGCGGTGAGCGAACTGCAGCGCCCGAATGTCGTGGTGGTGGTGCGCCATGCCAGCGCCCCGGGCGTGGGCGACCCGCCCGGTTTCCGGCTGGCCGATTGTGCCACCCAGCGTAACCTCGACGCGCGCGGACGCGAGCAGGCAGCGCGGCTGGGGACGAACTGGAGGGCGGCCGGCTTCCGGCCGACGCAGGTGTGGAGCAGCGCGTGGTGCCGCTGCCAGGACACGGCGCGGTTGATTGGCCTGGGACCGGTACAGGTGCAGCCGCTGCTCAATTCGTTCTTCGGGGCGGAAGCGCGGCGCCGCGACGCGCAGGTCGAGCAGCTGTCGCGCCTGATCGACGGGCTCGACCCGCGGGGCGGGCCCTACCTGATGGTCACGCACCAGGTGGTGATCACCGCGTTGACCGGCCACGGTGCCGACAGCGGTGGCGGCGTGGCGATCGAGTTGCCGCAGGGCGGCACGGCGCGGCGCACGCGTGTGCTGCCGGCCGCCGGACTCGACTGAGCCCGGCCTGTCGGCAGCTCAGCAGGTCAGCCGCGCTTGAGCAGCGGCGCCAGGTACTTGCCGGTGAAGCTGGCCTTGCTCTTCGCCACAGCCTCCGGCGTGCCCCGCGCGATCACCTGGCCGCCGCCGGCGCCGCCCTCCGGGCCCATGTCGATCAGCCAGTCGGCGGTCTTGATGACGTCCAGGTTGTGCTCGATGATGACCACGGTATTGCCCTGGTCGCGCAGCTTGTGGATGACCTTGAGCAGCAGCTCGATATCGTGGAAGTGCAGGCCCGTGGTGGGCTCGTCCAGGATATAGAGCGTGCGCCCGGTGTCGCGCTTGGACAGTTCCAGCGACAGCTTGACGCGCTGCGCCTCGCCGCCCGACAGCGTGGTCGCCGACTGCCCCAGCCGGATATAGCCCAGGCCAACGTCCAGCAGCGTCTGCAGCTTGCGCCGCACCACCGGCACCGCGCTGAAGAACTCATGCGCCTGCTCGACCGTCAGGTCCAGCACCTCGGAGATGTTCCTGCCCTTGTACAGGACTTCGAGCGTCTCGCGGTTGTAGCGCTTGCCGTGGCAGACGTCGCAGGGCACGTACACGTCGGGCAGAAAGTGCATCTCGACCTTGAGCACGCCATCGCCCTGGCACGACTCGCAGCGCCCGCCCTTGACGTTGAACGAGAAGCGGCCCGGATCGTACCCGCGCTCCTTGGCCGCGGGCACGCCGGCGAACAGCTCGCGGATCGGCGTGAACAGGCCGGTGTAGGTGGCCGGGTTGGAGCGCGGCGTGCGGCCGATCGGGCTCTGGTCGACGTTGATGACCTTGTCGAAATGCTCGAGCCCCTCGATGCGGTCGTGCTGCGCCGGCTCCGGCGTCGAGCCGTACAGGTGGCGCGCCACCGCGTGGTAGAGCGTGTCGTTGATCAGCGTCGACTTGCCCGAGCCGGACACGCCGGTGATGCAGGTGAGCAGGCCCACCGGCACCTCGGCGGTGACGTTGCGCAGGTTGTTGCCGCTGGCGTTGACGATGCGCAGCAGCCGTTCTTCGTCCGGGGCGGCACGCTGCTTCGGCACTTCGATGCGGCGCTGGCCGGACAGGTATTGCCCGGTCAGCGAAGCCGGCGAATCCTCGATCTGCCGCGGCGTGCCCTCGGCCACGATCATGCCGCCGTGCACGCCCGCGCCCGGGCCGATATCGACCACGTAATCGCAGGCGCGGATCATGTCCTCGTCGTGCTCGACCACCAGCACCGAGTTGCCGATATCGCGCAGGTGCTTGAGCGTGCCGATCAGGCGGTCGTTGTCGCGCTGGTGCAGGCCGATCGACGGTTCGTCCAGCACGTACATCACGCCGGTCAGGCCAGAGCCGATCTGCGACGCAAGCCGGATGCGCTGCGCCTCGCCGCCGGACAGCGTGTCGGCGCTGCGTTCCAGCGACAGGTAGTCCAGCCCCACGTTGTTGAGGAAGTTCAGCCGCGCGGTGATCTCCTTGACGATCTTGTCGGCGATTTCGCGCTTGGCGCCGTGCATGTCCAGCGTCAGGAAGTAGGTCAGCGCGTCGCGCAGCGGCCAGCCGTTGATCTCATAGATCGCGCGCGCCTGCTCGTTCTCGCCGAGCTTGACGTGGCGCGCTTCGGTTCGCAGGCGCGTACCGTGGCAGGCGGGGCAGGGCTGGTTGTTCTGGTACTTGGCCAGTTCCTCGCGCACGGCGACGGAATCGGTCTCGCGGTAGCGGCGTTCCAGGTTGGGGATGATCCCTTCGAACACATGCTCGCGCACCGTGGTGCGGCCGCGCTCGTTGATATAGGTGAACGGGATCTCCTGCTCGCCCGAGCCGTGCAGCACCACCTGCTGCACGTTCTCCGGCAGCTCCTCGAACGCCGTCTCGGTATCGAAGTCGTAGAACGCCGCCAGGCTCTGCAGCATCTGGAAGTAGAACTGGTTGCGCCGGTCCCAGCCCTTGATCGCGCCCGAAGCCAGCGACAGGTTGGGGAAAGCCACCACGCGCTTCGGATCGAAGAACGTGATCTGGCCCAGCCCGTCGCAGCTCGGGCACGCGCCCATCGGGTTGTTGAACGAGAACAGCCGCGGCTCCAGCTCCTGCAGCGAGTACGAGCAGATCGGGCAGGCAAAGCGCGAGCTGAAGGTGTGCTCCTTGCCGCTGTCCATCTCCAGCGCCAGCGCGCGGCCGTCGGCCAGGCGCAGCGCTGTCTCGAACGATTCGGCCAGGCGCTGCTTGATGTCGGCGCGAACCTTCACGCGGTCGACCACCACGTCGATGCTGTGCTTCTCGGTCTTCTTCAGCTTGGGCAGCTGGTCTACCTCGTACACCCTGGCCTCGGCCTCATGCGCGGTGCCGCCGCCCGAGCGGATGCGGAAGCGCACGAAGCCCTGCGCCTGCATGCTGTCGAACAGGTCCGAGTGCTCGCCCTTGCGGTCGACCACCACCGGCGCCAGGATCATCAGCTTGGTGTCCTCGGGCAGCGCCAGGGCCGCGTCCACCATCTGCGACACGCTCTGCGCCTGCAGCGGCAGGTTGTGGTCGGGGCAGTAGGGCGTGCCAGCGCGCGCGTACAGCAGGCGCAGGTAGTCGTGGATCTCGGTGACGGTGCCGACCGTCGAGCGCGGGTTGTGGCTGGTGGCCTTCTGCTCGATCGAGATCGCCGGCGACAGGCCTTCGATCAGGTCCACGTCCGGCTTTTCCATCAGCTGCAGGAACTGGCGGGCGTAGGCGGAGAGCGACTCCACGTAGCGGCGCTGGCCCTCGGCATAGAGCGTGTCGAAGGCGAGCGAAGACTTGCCCGAGCCCGACAGGCCGGTGATCACGATCAGCCGGTTGCGCGGCAGGTCGAGATTGATGTTCTTCAGGTTGTGGGTACGCGCCCCACGGATCTTGATTTCTTCCATATGCCGAAAAGTCGTCGCCAGGCAGGCCGCCCCGGGCCGGGCTGGCCGAGGCTGTCTGAAGGAAAGGCAAAACCCAGTGTCCAGGTGCGCTGGCTGGCACTTCCTGCCGCTGGCGACGGCGGAATGCGCATCCGGGCACACGCCCTGGAGCCCTCTGGCAAGGCCAGGTGACCCGGGAAGCGCGAAGGAGCAAACCTGTTAATATACCCAACTTCGGTTTCCGGGGTAGCCGGCCCAGAACGGGCGCATGCCGGGAACCCCGGCGCGGAGCCGTCACCGGCCTCATTTCCAGGGCGACCCGGAAGGCGGGCGGACACCGGCCATAGGCCATACCGGCCGATGCCGTCACAAAACGGCCACCCGGCCGGGCCCCGCCAGCCGACCCGCTTTCCAGAGATCCTCACGATCGCAATGCCGCCGATCCAGTCTTCTTCCCCGGACGCGAGCCCTGCCGGCGCGTCCCAGGCTCCCGCCCGCGAACGCATGACGCGCACCGAGCTGCGCGCCAGCGTGTCGCTGGCCAGCATCTTTGCCCTGCGCATGCTGGGGCTGTTCCTGATCCTGCCCGTATTCGCCGAATACGCCCGCAACCTGCCCGACGGGCATGACGCCCAGCGCGTCGGCCTGGCCATGGGCATCTATGGCCTGATGCAGGCCTTCCTGCATATCCCGCTGGGCTGGCTCTCCGACCGCATCGGGCGCAAGCCGGTGATGGTGGGCGGGCTGCTGCTGTTTATCGCCGGCGGCCTGGTGGCGGCGTTCTCCGACACGCTGACGGGCATCATCGCCGGCCGCGCGCTGCAGGGCATGGGCGCGATCTCGGCGGCCATCACGGCCTGCATCGCCGACCTCACGCGCGAGCGCCATCGCACCAAGGCGATGGCGATGGTCGGCGGCAGCATCGGCCTGACCTTTGCGCTGTCGCTGGTGATCGCCTCTCCGCTGCTGCACAGCATCGGCATGGCGGGCATCTTCGGCCTGATGTCGGTGCTGGGGCTGGTGGCCATCGGCGTGACGCTGTTCCTGGTCCCGGCGCCGCCAGCGCCGCACCCGGTGCGGCTGCCGTTCCGCAAGGTGCTGCTCAATGCCGACCTGGCGCGGCTGAACGTTGGCGTGCTGGCGCTCCATGCGTCGCAGGTGGCCATGTTCATGGTGGTGCCGGCGATGCTGACCGATGCCGGCATGCCGCTCGACCAGCACTGGAAGGTCTACCTGCCGGTGGTGCTGGTGTCGTTCGTGCTGATGCTGGGCCCGATGATGGCGGCGGAGCGTTACGGCCGCGTGCGCCCGGTGCTGCTCGGCGCGGTGGCGCTGATGACGGCGGTGCAACTGCTGTTCGCAGCGGTGCATGGCTTGTGGGCCATCGTTGGTGTGCTCTTGCTGTTCTTTGTCGCGTTCAACGTGCTGGAGGCAATGCAGCCCTCGCTGGTGTCGCGCTACGCCGCGGCCGCGCGCGGCGCCGCGCTCGGCGTGTACAACACCACGCAGGCGCTGGGCCTGTTCCTGGGCGGTGCCGTTGGCGGCTGGCTGCTGAAGCACGAGGGCCGCAGCGCGGTGTTCGTCGGCTGCGCGGCCGTGCTGCTGCTCTGGCTTATAATCGCCTGGAGCATGAAGGCGCCCCCGGCCCGCGGGCAGGAGGCCGCACCGGCGCCGGCTGCCTGAAGTTGCCTTGGCATCGCATCAATCCGTAAAGCTTTCCGGGCCGGAAATGGCCTAGCATGATCGCGCCACCCGACACCGGCCGGGCGGCGCGATGTTCGTTTACGTTGCTGCGCCCGGCGGCGCCGCAGTGACGGCGCAGTGCTGAACCAGGCAACCGGCCACGGTAGCCGCCGGCGCGGTATCGGATCACACTATCAGCTTCACCCTCATCGTATTGCCACGCTTTTCAACACAGCGCGTGGCTTTTGGAGAACATTCAATGGCCTCGGTCAATAAAGTCATTCTCGTCGGCAACCTCGGCGCCGACCCCGAAACCCGCTACATGCCCAGCGGCGACGCGGTCACCAACCTTCGCCTGGCGACCACCGATCGCTATAAGGACAAGCAGTCCGGCGAGATGAAGGAAGCCACCGAGTGGCACCGCGTTTCGATGTTCGGCAAGCTGGCCGAAATCGCCGGCCAGTACCTGCGCAAGGGCTCGTCGGTCTATATCGAGGGCCGCATCCGCACCCGCAAGTGGCAGGACCAGTCCGGCCAGGACAAGTACTCGACCGAAATCGTTGCCGACCAGATGCAGATGCTGGGCTCGCGCCAGGGCGGCGGTGGTGGCGATGAAGGCGGCTTCGGCGGTGGTGGCGGTGGCTACAGCCGTGAATCGCAGGGCGGTGGCGGTGGTGGCTACGGCGGCGACCGTGGCGGCCAGGGCGGCCAGGGCGGCCAGGGCGGCGGCCAGGCTGGTGGCGGCGCTCGTCGCCCGCAGCAGGCGCCGTCGAATGGTTTCGAGGATATGGACGACGATATTCCGTTCTAATCTTGTGCAACCAGTTGTTGTAAGGACCAGCCCCGCCTTTGTGCGGGGTTTTTCCTTCTGATCAGTACCTTATGGACGGTGCATTGGAAAGATTCGAAGACGGATCCCCGGCGAAGTATGAGATTCCCGTCAGGAAGCGGAGTGTCAATCCGAACAGGGTGCGGTTGAGTCCGCATGAACGTGAATGCGCGCCGGCATTCCGCTTCGCCGCTATCGGTCGCCGGTCTGGGCTTCGTTCTCGTGGTTCATGGCGGCCGCAGCGAGCGCCGTGGCATTGGCCGGCGCGGCTTCCTTGCGTTCGCTGTATCGGTCAGTGAGGTAATCGCTGCGGTCGCGCACCAGGAGGGTGAACTTGTAGAGCTCCTCCATGACGTCAACCACGCGGTCGTAGTAAGACGACGGCTTCATGCGGCCGTTGGCGTCGAACTCCTGGTACGCCTTGGCGACCGACGACTGGTTCGGAATCGTCACCATGCGCATCCAGCGCCCCAGCACGCGTAGCGCGTTGACGGCGTTGAAGGACTGCGAGCCACCGCACACCTGCATCACGGCCAGCGTGCGGCCTTGCGTCGGGCGAATTCCGCCAATCTCCAGCGGCAGCCAGTCGACCTGGTTCTTGAAGACGGCCGTCAGCGTGCCGTGGCGCTCGGGGCTGCACCACACCTGGCCTTCCGACCACTCGGAGAGCTTGCGCAACTCGGCTACCTTCGGGTGATCAGCGGGCACACTGTCCGCCATCGGCAGATCGCGCGGATCGAATACGCGTGTCTCCGCCCCGAAGTGCTGAAGAATCCGTTCGGCCTCCTGGACCAGCAGGCGGCTATAGGACGTCTCGCGCAGCGAGCCGTAGAGGAGCAGGATGCGTGGCGGGTCGGTGCTGAAGCGTGCCGGTTCCAGCTTGCGGAGGTCTGGCGTATCGAGCACTGCAGGGACGACGTTGGGCAAATCCGCGGTCATCGGATTCTCCGGCCTTGTGCGTCGATGACGGCCTCGCCGTCCTCCTTGGTGAAGGCCCCCTGCAGCGGCGCCGGCAGGATGTCCAGCACGACTTCCGACGGCCTGCACAACCGTACGCCAGGTTCCGTGACGACAAAGGGCCGGTTGATCAGGATCGGGTGGGCCAGCATCGCATCAAGCAACTGGTCGTCGGTCAACGCGGGATCGCCAAGGCCAAGCTCCGCATAGGGCGTGCCCTTCTCGCGGATTGCTTGGCGCACGGCGAGGCCGGCATCGCGGATCATCGCCTGCAACGTCTGCCGGTCGGGCGGCGTGTTCAGGTACTCGATGACTGTCGGCTCAATGCCCGCATTGCGGATCATGGCCAGCGTATTGCGCGACGTGCCGCAGTCGGGATTGTGATAGATGGTGACGGTCATGGGAAGCTTCAGTGCGATTCGTACCAGCGCTGCGAGCGGTTGACCACGCCCACGACGAACAGCATCACGGGCACTTCGATCAGCACGCCGACAACAGTGGCGAGCGCTGCACCGGATTGGAAGCCAAACAGGCTGATGGCGGTGGCCACGGCCAGTTCGAAGAAGTTGCTCGCGCCGATCAGTGCCGAAGGGCCGGCCACGCAGTGGGCCACCCCGAGCTTGCGGTTCAGCAGGTAGGCCAGGCCGGAGTTCACCAGAACCTGGATCAGGATCGGCACGGCCAGCAACAGGATGATCAGGGGCTGCTCCACGATGGCATTGCCCTGGAAGCCGAACAGCAGCACGAGCGTCGCAAGCAGTGCGGTGATCGAGTAGGGCCCTAGCGCGCCCACAACGCGCTTGTATGTGGCCTCGCCACGCGCCAGCAATGTCTTGCGGATGACCTGTGCGATCAGAACGGGCACGACAATGTAGAGCGCGACCGAGGTGATGAGCGTGTCCCACGGCACAGTGATCGACGACAGGCCCAGCAGCAGTGCGACGACAGGCGCGAAGGCCACGACCATGATGGCGTCGTTGAGTGCCACCTGCGAGAGCGTGAAATACGGATCGCCCTTGCACAACTGGGACCAGACAAACACCATCGCCGTGCAGGGCGCCGCAGCCAGCAGGATCAGGCCGGCGACGTAGCTGTCGAGCTGGTCCGCCGGCAGCCAGCCGGCAAACAGATGGCGCACGAAGATCCAGCCCAGCAGCGCCATCGAGAACGGCTTGACGAGCCAGTTCACGAAGAGTGTCACGCCGATGCCGCGCCAGTGGCCTGCAACCTGGCCCATCGCGCCGAAGTCGATCTTGATCAGCATCGGGATGATCATGATCCAGATCAGCACGCCGACCGGCAGGTTCACCTGTGCCACTTCCAAAGCGCCGATGGCCTCGAAGACGCCTGGCAGCCATTGGCCGAGGAAGATGCCGGCGATGATGCAGAGGCCCACCCAGACGGTCAGGTAGCGCTCGAAGAAGCCAATGGCGCTGAGTTGCGCCGTCCCGGCAGTCCGTTGCAACGTGCTCATTCCGCCGACTCCACAGGCTGCCCGCCAATCGCGTGCATCTCCTTCTGGATAGCGTTGCGATCCAGTACGTGCAACGGCAGGTTCACGAACTGGCTGACGCGATTCAGGATCTGACGGAAGACCTGGTCGAACACCTTCCGCTTCTCGTCGTCGGACCCCTGAATGGCTGCGGGGTCTATAAAGCCCCAATGTGCCGTGATGGGCGTGCCCGGCCAGATCGGGCACACCTCACCGGCCGCCTGGTCGCAGACGGTAATGACGAAATCCATGCGGGGCGCATCGGGCAGAGCGAACTCGTCCCAGCTCTTGCTGCGCAGGCCCGAGGTGTCGTAGCCGATCGACTGGCAGCGCTCGATGGCGAAGGGATTCACCGTGCCGGACGGATGGCTGCCAGCACTGTAGGCATGAAAGCGTCCCTTGCCGAGCACGTTGAACAGCGCTTCGGCCATGACACTGCGAGCGGAGTTACCAGTGCACAGCACCAGCACGTTAAAAGTCTTGTCGGACATGGTCGTTGGGGCGAACGGCCGCCTCCTCGTCCGAGGAATCGGTAGAGGAGGCGTGTTAGAGAAAACTCAGCAGCAGCCGGATTCCGGCGAGCAGCAGGCGGTCTTGGTGGATTGCTTTGGCGCGGCGTTCAATTGAACTGGTACGCAGCATGCGGAGGCTTCGGCGCTACGATCGCGTGATTCCCCATAGGTCGGCGCATTGCCGAGCGTGTGGAACGATTCCCAGGCGATACCCGTCGGGTCAACCGACCAATGCTTGTTCGAGGTCGCGTAGCAGCAGTTCGTCTCGGACTGAGACTGCATGGGCAGGTTGGCGCTGGCCAGCCGTGTCTGCATCTCGGCAAGTTCTGCATCTGTCTCCACCTGGATCCCCAGATGGTCCACGCCCAGCTTCTCCGTGCGATTGGAAATGGCGAAGTTCACGCGTGGGTCGTCCAGCGCCCACTTCGCATAGTCGTCCCTGACGACGGTCGGCTCCGCGGCGAACAGTGCGGAGTAGTAGCGGATGCTGGCTGGCAGGTCGGCCACGCTGACGTGGACGTGGAAGCGCTTCATGATCAGGACTCCGAGGCAACGGAACAGCGGGATACCGGCGAGCACGGATTGCCACCACAGCAGTTCTCCGTGAGATAGCCAAGCAAGTCATTCATGGTCTCGAAGCGAGCCATGTAGATGATCGACCGGCCCTCCTGGCGGCTTGCCAGCAGTTCCGCGCGGTGCAGTTCCTTGAGGTGGAACGACAGCGAGGAAGCAGGCATCTCCATCAGTTCGGCAATGCGGCCAGCTGGCAGGCCTTCAGGGCCGGCCTGCACGAGCAGGCGAAATACAGCCAGCCGCACCGCGTGGGCAAGCGCGGCAAGTGCTTCAAGGGCGTTATCTGTTTCCATAGTTCCAATATAGTCGAAAAATAGAATGATTGCAATCGCCTGCTTGTGACACGGGAAGGTCGTAAGCATTGCCTGCGGTGTGGAGAGCCTGCGCGCAAAGATCCGCTGGTATGAAAACCACTGAAGCGCAATGGCTCCAGCGCTGGCAGCGCAGACTCAGTATCGAGGATCTGGATCGCCCGCTGCATCCCCGTTCCAGGTCCTACCTTACTTCCTTTTGTAAAGTTTCATCCTGGAGCCAGCTTGATTGCGGGTTGGCTAGCCTTTCATGCCTCGTCAGCGAGTCGGCCGGCCGGAAGACTTATCGACGCGATAGCACGCTCACGTCGTCAGGGTTGATCAAGTCCGGGACAGTCCAGCCGTTCAGGTCATACTCGTCCATCGCCGAGCGCGCAAACGCCTTCATGCGGTCGAGATCACCGCTGTACTGAGCGCCAGACAGATTGGTCAAGCGCGTGGCGTCGTTGCTGCCGATGTAATTGATCTCGTAAAGCTCATGGCGTCCACCGAACTCAGTGCCGATGGCATCCCACAGCATCTTCATCACCTTCACCCGCTCCTCCGCTCCGGCGCCACCAGACCCGCGCAGATACTTGTCCAGGTGAACACGGATTTCCGGCACGTTGAAGTCGCGCGCATGCGAGTTAAGGTAGACCAGCCCACTCGCCACGACCTGTTCGATGATATTCCGCACTCGTGGCAGTGCTTCCTGGTTCAGCACGCGATACGCACCGGCAAAATGCGGATCAGGGCGGACATGGCCATGCCACGACACGTCGCTTTTGGCCATGGCATCCGACAGGGCCCAGAAGGCGTTGCGCCAGGCGATGACCTCGCCGAGTTGGACCTGCACGCCGTGATAGTTACGCGAGCCCGTGATTTCCAGTGCTCGCGCAAGCAGGCCGACGACAAAGTCCAGCTTGACCGAAACACGCGTGCAGCCGTGTAGCGACGCGCGATCGAGGAAGCCGGAGCCGGACTGCAGCGCGGTCTCCGATGCCACTTCACCGTGCATCAAGATGTTTTCCCAAGGCACGAAAACATTGTCCAGCACCAGGATCGCGTCGTTCTCGTCCAGGCGCGACGATAGCGGGTAGTCGAACGGGCTGCCCAGAGCCGCAGCCCGGAATTCGTTCGAGGCGCGACACAGTAACTTCAGCCCCGGAGCGTTGGTGGGCACGATGAACTTGGAACCGCTCGCCGGTGTGGCGTCAACGTTCGCCACATATGTGTAGTGCGTCAACGCCGAGCCGGTTGCAACGACCTTGGCCCCGCTCACATATATGCCGGCATCATCTTCGCGGATCACCCGCACGTAGACATCTGAGGTGGCGGTCGGCGGCAGCTCGCGGTCCACCGGAGGATTGACCACGGCATGTCCCAGATACCAGGTTTTCTCCTGAGCCTTGCGGTACCAGCGCCGGGCATTTTCCTCATACCCTCTATAAAACTCGGCATTCGGGCCGAGCGTAGCGAGGAAGGCGCCCTTGTAGTCCGGTGAGCGTCCCATCCAGCCCCAAGCGCATCGCTGCCAGCACGCAATTGCATCGCGCTGTGCTACCTGCTCCGCCACGTCTCGCGGCGCCCGGAAAAAGCGTTGGGTAAAGCCGCCCCACTCAGTCGGTACGCAAAGCAGGGCGTGGCGCGCAGGGTCATGCAGGGCGTCGTACATCCGCGCGATCATCCTTGCTGTATTGCGAAATGCCGGATGGTCGGCGACATTGCGTACCCGCTCGCCGTAAATCCACACCTCGCGCGCATCATCCAGACTATCCAAATACTCTTGGCCTGTGAACGGAATGTAGGCACGGGTATCGGTGCTTCGCAGGTCGTCAAACATTTGGTGGTCTTCCGCGACGGAGTTGCCGGCCCGGTCCCAATTGCCGGGGCCTTGGACAAGGAGTAGAAACTCCCCATGCTGTCTGGACGATACATTGCTGCTCGACGAAAGGCGCTGCCCGTTCGTGCGCTGGGTAACGGAAACTATGTCTGTATGCTGCTGCAATTAACCAAGGGCTAATTTCTTCGTGCCCCAATCCAGATGGGGGTATGCCGTGGCGACGAGTTGCAGCGTATCGCTGCGCCGGATGGCTTCGCTCAGGTCGACTGACGGCATCGAGCATGCCTTCGCTACGGCAGGCCGGGCCAATCCCGGCACCAATGCCGACAAGGCCGTGTACGCCAATGCCAGAGGGCGCTGCATGGGCCACGGGCATCGCTGACGAAGACCTTCTGAGCGGGGCGCAGCAGCGTTCAGGCGTTATCCCGCTACCACGCACTGTCCGTGCCGCCCGGCCCGCGCGAGCGGTGGCCGGCAAACCGCTCCAGCATGAAATCCACCAGTGCCCGCACCTTGTCCGGCCGGTGGTTGCGCGCGGGGAACACCAGGTAGATGTCCGCCGGCGCCAGCTGCCACTGCGGCAGCACGCGGCGCAGCGCGCCGCTGCGCAGGTGCTCGGCCACGTCCCATTCGGAGCGCACCAGCAGCCCTTGCCCGTCGAGCGCCCACGCCAGCGCCGATTCGCCGTCGTTGGTGCTCATGGTGCCGCGTACCTTGACCGTTTCCTGCTGCGCGCCATTGCGCAGGTGCCAGGTGCCGAAGGTCTCGTCGGCCTCGCGGATAAAGATGCAGTTGTGCCGTGCCAGCTCGCGCGGATTTGCCGGCTCGCCGGCGGCCTGCAGGTAGGAAGGCGCGGCGCACAGCAGGCGGCGATTGTTGGCGAGCAGCCGCGCAGTGAGCCGTACATCGGGCAGCTCGCCGAAATGGATCAGCGCATCCAGCCCTTGTTCGACCAGGTTGAGCGGCCGGTCGCTCAGGTGCAGTTGCACCTCGATCCTGGGGAACGCGCGCGCGAACCCGGACAGCGCCGGCGCGATATGACGGCGGCCGAACCCGAGTGTCGCGCCGATCTTCAGCAGGCCGTGCGGCGTGCTGCTGCTGCCGGCGATAGCGCGTTCCAGCGCTTCCATCTCCGCCAGGATGCGCGCGCCTTCGACCAGGTAGCTTTCGCCCTCCGGCGTCAGGCTGATGCGGCGCGTGGTCCGGTGCAGCAGCCGCACACCCAGCCGCGCCTCCAGCGCGGCCAGGCGCTTGCTGACTGCGGGCGGCGTCACGCCCAGTTCCTGCGCGGCCGCGGCCAGGCTGCCGTGCTTGTTGATGCACTGGAAGAAGGCGAGGTCGGAGAAGTGGTCCATTGATGAAATACAGGAACTAAAGAAGTAACGGTGTCTGAATTATGTTTCTTATGGGCAATGATACGATCGTTTCCACAACAATTCATCCCACAGGAGACGCCCGTGAAACTTGTCCGCCTGACTGCCTTGCTGGCCTGTGCCGCGGCTTTCGCCGCCACCGCCGGCACCGCCGCCGCCCAGTCCTATCCCCAGCGCCCCGTCCGCCTGATCGTGCCATATGCTCCCGGCGGCAGCGCCGACATCGCCGCGCGCCTGGTCGCGGACGCCTGGGCCAAGAGCATGGGCGGCACCATCGTGGTGGAGAACCGCGCCGGCGCCGGTGGCAACATCGGCGTCGACGCCGTCGCCAAGTCGCCCGCCGATGGCTACACCGTCGGCCTGCAGACGGTGTCGCTGGCCATCAATCCCGGCCTGTTCCCGCGCATGCCGTATGACACGCTGAAGGACCTTGCGCCGATCGGCATGGTCGCCAGCTCGCAGCACGTCCTCGTGGTCAACAACAACATCCCGGCCAGGACATTGCCGGAACTGATCGCCGCGGCGAAGGCACAGCCGGGCAAGCTGACCTACGGCTCGGCCGGCAATGGCAGCACCTTCCATATGTCGGCGGAGCTGTTCAAGTCGGTGGCCAACGTGTCGATCGTCCACGTGCCGTATCGCGGTGGTGGCCCGGCGCTGGTCGACACCATTGCCGGCCAGGTCGACATGAGCTTCCCGGTGGTGTCCGCGGCCCAGCATCATGTGCAGGGTGGCAAGCTCAAGGCGCTGGCCGTGACCGGTTCGAAGCGCTCCGCCCAGCTGCCGAACGTGCCGACGGCGGCGGAGGCCGGCCTGCCCGGCTATAACTTCGAAACCTGGTTCATGGTGTTCGCGCCCACCGGCACGCCCAAGCCGGTCATCGACAAGTTGAACACCTCGCTGAACGCCGCGCTCGCTACGCCTGCCACGCGGGACCGGATGCTCAAGGAAGGCTTCGAGCCGACGCCTACCACGCCCGCGGCCGCACGCCAGCGGCTCGAGAAAGAAATGCCCGTGTGGGCCAACCTGATCAAGCAGCGCGGCATCACCGCGGAATGACCGTCATACCGTTATCAAGGCTTTAGCCAATGACACCCCGCACCCTGTACCAGAAGCTGGTTGACTCCCATACCGTCGCCAGCATCGACGACGACAACGTCTTGTTGTATTGCGACCTGCACCTGATGAACGAGTACACCAGCCCGCAGGCCTTCGCCGGCCTGCACGAGCAGGCGCGCGGCGTGCTGGTGCCGGGGCAGAACGTGGCCGTGGTCAGCCATATCATTCCCACGCACCCCGGCGCCATCCGCGTGATCGCCGATCCGGCGTCGGCGCTGCAGGCCACCAACCTGCACGCCAACTGCGAGCGGCACGCGATCCCGCTGTTCGACACCAACGACACGCTGCAGGGCATCGAGCACGTGGTGGCACCGGAGCACGGCATGATCCGGCCTGGCATGGTGGTGATCTGCGGCGACAGCCACACCACTACCTACGGTGCGCTCGGCGCGCTGGGTTTCGGCATCGGCACCTCGGAAGTCGAGCACGTGCTGGCCACGCAGACGCTGGTGTACCGGATGGCAAAGACCATGCGCATCCGCGTGGACGGCAGGCTGCCGCTCGGTACCACCGCCAAGGACCTGATCCTGCGCATCATCGGGGCGATCGGTGCACAGGGTGCGCGCGGGTACGTGGTCGAGTACTGCGGTTCAGCGATCCGTGACCTGAGCATCGAAGCCCGCTTCACCCTGTGCAACATGACGGTCGAGGCCGCCGCGCGCGGCGCGCTGATCGCGCCGGACGAGGCTGCCATCGACTACGTGCTGCGCCGCGCGCCGGATATCGGTGGCGACGGCGCCCAGCGCGACGCCGCGCTGCAATACTGGCAGACGCTGCACAGCGATGCCGATGCGCCGTTCGACATGGAATACGTGTTCGACGCCAGCCAGGTCGAGCCGCACGTGACCTGGGGCACCAGCCCAGACCAGGTGCTGCCGGTGTCGGCCCAGGTTCCTTTCCCGGAAGACCAGATCGACGAGGCGCAGCAGCGCTCGGTCGAGCGCGCGCTGGCCTACACGCAACTGCAGCCGGGCGCGGCGCTGGCCGGCACGCCGATCCAGCACGTCTTCATCGGCTCATGCACCAACGGCCGCATCGAAGACCTGCGCGCGGTCGCGAGCGTGGTGCGCGGCAAGACTGTCGCCACGGGCGTGCGCGCCATGGTGGTGCCGGGATCGGGCGCCGTGAAGGCACAGGCCGAGCGCGAAGGTCTCGCCGACATCCTCACCGCGGCGGGCTTCGAATGGCGCCAGCCCGGCTGCTCGATGTGCCTGGCCATGAACGACGATGTGCTCGCCGACGGCGTGCGCTGCGCCTCCACCACCAACCGCAATTTCGAAGGCCGGCAGGGGCGGGGTGCCATCACCCACCTGATGAGCCCGGCCATGGCGGCCGCGGCGGCCATTACCGGGGCGATCACCGACGTCCGCAAGCTGGAGTTGTCCCATGCCTGAACTTTCCTGCCTCACCGGCAAAGCCGCAGCGATCCGTTTCGAGAACCTCGACACCGACCAGATCATTCCCAAGCAGTTCCTGCGCGGCATCGACAAGTCGGGCCTGGCCGAAGGCATTCTCTATGACCACCGCTTCGACGCCACCGGCACGCAACGCCCGGAGTTCGTGCTGAACCGGCCGGAATACGCCGATGCAAGCCTCCTTGTCGGAGGCGCCAACTTCGGCTGCGGCTCCAGCCGCGAGCATGCCGTATGGGGCCTGCAGCAGTTCGGCATCCGCGCCGTGATCGCGCCCAGTTTCGGCGAGATCTTCTACTCGAATGCGATGAACAACCGGCTGCTGCTGGTGATGCTGCCGCGCGGGGTGATCGAGCAACTGATGGACGCGATCGATGCCGACAGCGCCAACGTGATCCGCATCGATGTCGAAGCCATGCAGGTGCGCACGCCGGTAGGCGACTTCCCGTTCGAGCTGTCGGCGCGGCATCGCCGCATGTTCCTCGAGGGACTCGACATGATCGGCCTGTCGCTGACGCAGCGCGACGAGATCGAGCAATTTGCGCGCCGCTACTGGGACGCGTTCCCGTGGGCGAAGGATGTGGCCCGGCGCACGCGCGACCGGCTGGGCTCGACCTGAGCCTTCAGGTGCCACGCCGACCTGCTGGCGGGCAGTTTCCCTTCCCTGTCGATGCCCCGCCGCAAAGCCCGGAGGAGTCCGACATCGACAGCGCGCGATGCGAATTCCATGCGTGCGGGGCCGCGCGTGACTATGCTTGGCATATCTCCGCTCGCCTCAGGCGGGCATGCAGCCCCGGACAATGCCATGACGACGAACGACGACAGCGCGGGCTCCGCGCCGGCCGACGCGCCGCGCCCCGCCAACCCGCGCCTGCTGGCCGCGATGAGCCACGAGATCCGCACGCCGCTGTACGGCATGCTCGGCACGCTGGAACTGCTGTCGATGACCGGGCTGGACGCGGCGCAGCGCCAGCAGGTGGCGACCATCACCGCCTCGTCGCGCGTGCTGCTGCAGCTGCTCGACGACCTGCTCGACTTCTCGCGCATCGAAGCCGGCGAGCTGCGGCTGGACGCGGTGCCGTTCGATCCGGTGGCGCTCGCCGAAACCGTGGCGCGCGCGCAGGAGCCGCTGGCCATGCGCAAGGGCGTGGCCCTGGACCGCGACCTGCAGCCGGGCGTGCCGTGGCTGCTGGGCGATCCGCTGCGCGTGCGGCAAGTGCTGGCCAACCTGTTGCGCAATGCGATCAAGTTCACCGCGCAAGGGCGCGTCACGCTGCGCATGTGGCGGGAGCCGCTGCCCTCGGCTGATCAGGTCAGGCTGATGCTGGAAGTGGCCGACACCGGCGTCGGCATCGATCGCGCGATGCTTCCACACCTGTTCGAGCCGTTCACGCGAGGCAATGCTTCGGTCGCTGACCGCCACGGCGGCGCCGGGCTCGGCCTGGCGATCTGCAGGCATCTGGCCAGGCTGATGGGCGGCGATATCACCGCTGACAGCACGCCGGGCCAGGGCAGCCGCTTTACCGTTGCGCTGCAGTTGCCGGCCACTTCCTCACGGCCGTCGCGCGGCATTGCCGGCGCCGATACGCCGTCCGCGATGCCAACGCTGCCCCACCTGGGACTGCGCGTGCTGGTCGTGGAGGACCATCCGCACAACCGGCAACTGCTGCGTGGCCAGCTGGAGCGGCTTGGCTGCGCGGTGCAACTGGCGAGCGACGGCGCTCAGGGGCTGGCGGCCTGCGCGGCAGAGGCCTTTGACGTCGTGCTGACCGATGTGCAGATGCCGGTCATGGATGGCTACGCGCTCAGCCGCCGGCTGCGCGCGGCAGGCAACCCCGTGCGCATCGTCGCGCTGACTGCCAACGCCGGCGCAGGCGAAGCGGGTCGCTGCCATGCCGCGGGCATGGACCGCTGCCTCGTCAAGCCGGTACTGCTGCAAGCGCTGGCGGCGTGCCTGCAAGAGCTGGTGCCTGCGTGCGCGCAGGCGTCGCCGCTTGCCAGCGATAACGCCGAAGCCAGCGCCGCGCTGCTGGCGCAGAGCGCGTATGCCGACCTCGATGCCTTGCTTGCGGCGGCCACCAGCGGCGACCTGGGCGCGGTGCAGACGCACGCGCAGCGCATGCGCGGCGTGCTGGCGCACTTCGATGCCGCGCGCGACGCGGCGGAGCTGTGCCGCGAACTGGAGGCCGGCGCCGCGTGGGCCGTGCAGGCGACGCAGGACCGCATCGGCGACCTCGGCCTGGTGCTGGATGCCTGCTTTCCCGGCCACCGCGATTCACGCTTGTCGCCATGATCCGGACGACCGGCTTCGAAGCGCTACGCTGCTGCCTGTAGCGCCGCCTCAGGCGAGGGCGCCGGACGCCTGCGGGGCTTCGTCCCGCTCCCAGGCGACGCAGTTGCGGCCGCGGTTCTTGGCAGCGTAGAGCACGTGGTCGGCGCGCATCAGCAGCGTATCCAGGTCTTCGCCGGGCAGCAGCGTCGCCACGCCGAAGCTGGCGGTCACGCGGTGCACGCCGGGCAGTACCGTCATCGGCGTGTGTTCGAGCGTATGGCGCAGGCGCTCGGCCAGTTGCAGCGCGGCGTCGGGCGCGGTATCGGGCAGCAGCACGACAAACTCTTCGCCGCCCAGCCGCGCTGCGATATCGCGCCGGCGAATGCCGCCGGCGATGATCTGGCCGAACTGCGCCAGCACCGCGTCGCCGGCGCTGTGGCCGTAGTTGTCGTTGATGAACTTGAAGTAGTCGAGGTCGCACACCAGCAGGCTGAGCGGCTGCCCGGGCGGCGGCGGGATCTGCTGCACGGCGAGCGCGGCCAGGCCGCGGCGGGTATGCAGCAGCGTCAGCGGGTCAGTGTCGCGCTCGTGCCGCAGGCCGACGATGATGTCCTGCACCGCCGCGGCCAGCAACGACAGGGCCAGCGCCATCAACAGCAGCCCCAGCGTGGCCTGCAGCCACAGCCAGTAGGCCGATTGGATAAAGCTGGCCGCATCGTGCGATGCGGCCGGCACCACGGTCAGCACGGTGCGCGGCAGGAAATGCAGCGCGAACAGCAGGTAGACCCAGAACAGCACGCGGTCCGCCAGGCGCCCGGCGCGCAGCCGGGCCAGCGCCGGCATGCCCAGCAGCAGGATCATGGCGATGCCGGCGTTCAGGATGTAGATGCGCGCCACCAGCCGCGGCTGCACCAGGTCGAACCACGCAATCGCGCCGAGCAGCGCGAGCGGCAACGCCACCTGCGCGCAGGTATCGACCCGCGCACCGATGCGCGCCAGCATGCCGCGCAGCAACAGCACCCCGCTGCCCAGGTAGAGCAGGCCGGTCACCGTGGCCTGTCCGCCGCCGGGCCGCGGGGACCAGACGATCTGCAGGGTGATGGCGATCGCGTACATGCCGTACGCGGCAGCCGGCAGCAACAGGTAATGCCGGGTGCGCTCATAGCGCCATGCCAGCACGAAGCACAGCGAGAATGCGATGGCGATGGCGGGATTGACCAGTGCCAGGAATCGACCAGCGTCTTGCAACACGAGAGTCCCCTGTTCTTGTCGTTCCCTGGCAGGGGTGGTTGGAAGCCCCGGCGAGGGCGCGCATGCGTCAAAACATCGCGCGGCCGGAGGGCGGGCCAGGGAACTTTATAGGGCGCATGCGCGCCCAGGCAGGCGCGGCGCCTGGCCGCCGCCTGCTGAGTGTTTCCGTCAGGTCTCATTCTAGCCACCACCGCGGCAAACGGCGCATGGCGCCTGCCGCCGCCGGGCAAACAATTGTGAACGCCGGGGACGTGGCTGCCGGGCCACGGATGCCACGGTTTCCCGCTTTTGTGACTAATCTGGTAGATGCTGTCCGGGTCTTCCGGCAGTTCGGTTTTCCGTACGCAAGGAGATCACGATGAATACCAAGAAAGCGATGCCGGTCCTGCTGCTGGCGGCAAGCGTGCTGGCGGCGCCGTTTGCCATGGCGCAAGGCACTGGCCGGACCACCCGGCCGATGACGGAACCCGCGGCGTCAGCGCCGCCGCCGGCCCCGCAAAGCTCGCCGTATATGCAGGTGCAGCAATGGAAGAAAGGCGACCGCCTGCCGACCGAGTTCAGGGACCGCCAGTATGTGATCGACGATTACAAGCAATACAATTTGCCGGCGCCGCGCAAGGGCACGCGCTGGGTAGGAGTCGGCGCCGAGTATTACCTGGTGGCGCCCAATGGCGTTATCCAGCAGGTCGGGTCGGGTTCCTGATCCACACGTCGGGGGCGCCTCGCCCCGGGCCATGCAGCAAAGCAAAGCCGCCGCGCGGGCTGCGCGGCGGCTCTTTTTTTGTGCAGCGCCCGCTTCAGATGCCAAGTATCTTCTTCGCTTCGAGCAGCGACTTCATCGATTCGTCATGCTTGCCGGCCTTGTGGTAGGCCTCGCCGTCTGCGCGCAGCTTGGCCACCTTGGCGGCATCTTCGGGCGACAGCGCCGGCTTGGTCGATAGCCTGGCGTCGATCGCTTTCATCTCATTGGGGCAGTTGTGGGCGAGCGCCATGCCGCTGGCGCCGCACAACACCAGCGCCGCGAGGATCGGGATGGATTTGCGCACGTCGGCCTCCGTTCGGGAATGGTGAGATTTCCAGCATAGTGCATGGCCCGCATGGTCACCGGCAATCACACCTTCAACCGGGACGACGGCCTGTCCGTCAACCTGTCCTGCAAGACCCGGCAAGCCACAAGCGAATCTCCCGGCGCGCCCGTGCTGGTTTTCCCGCGCGCCTTGCGATGTTATGTTGGAGGGCGTCTTTTTTTGCCCCCCGGAGCCGTACGCCTGAGCCCCTCGACCGGTTGCGCATGGAAAACTCTGCCGAGAATTTTTTGCTGGCCCTGCTGTGCGCCTCGGTGCTGACCGTGACGGTGGTGGGCATTCACTACGAAGCGCTGCGCCTGCTGTCGTCACTGCATCCGCGGCGCTGGAGCGGGCGCGTCAATATCGGTGTGCTGATCGTCTGCATCATCCTTGTCCACTGCCTGGAAGCGATGGTGTTCGCGTTCGGCTTCTGGTTTGCCGACAACGTGCTCGGCCTCGGCTGGCTGGCGGGATCGACCGCGCCCGGCATGCCGACCCGCCACGGCCAGCCGTCGCTGCTGGTCTATGCCTACTTTGCGCTGGAGACTTTCACCACGCAGAGCCTGGGCGACCTCTACCCGGTCGGCGCGACCCGGCTGATCGCGACCATCGAGCCGCTGGTGGGCCTGATCCTGATCGGCTGGTCCGCGTCCTTTACCTATGTGGTGATGCGGCGCGACTGGCAGCTCGAAGAAGAAGGCGAGCACCGCGGGCGCTAGCGCAGCGCACGCCGCGTCCGGCACCGGCAACAGATGCCGGAAGTGCCGCAGATGCCGCTAGTGCCAGACGAGCCGCGAACGTTTAAGCTGGCACCTTCTGCAAATCAACGAGCCAGACTGCCGAGGAGCCACCATGCCGAGCCGCCAGCGCACCTTGATCCGCCTAGCCGCAGTTGCCGCCCTTGCCGTGGCCTGCAGCGCCCAGGCGCAGAAGCAGGACGGCCAGGGCGCTGCCGCGGCCGCCATCAACGAGGCAGTCCAGCAGGGCACCACGCCCTACCGCCCGGATCCGGACGCGACGCCGGCCAGCATCGAGTCGGCGGAATGCCGCGAACTCGCAGCCCAGATCGCCGTCGCGCCCAAGCGCGAGTACCGCGCCACCGACTCGACCATCGAGACCGCGCAAGGGCGGCGGGTGCCCGAGCTGGAGCGCGAGCGGCCGCGCAAATCGCTGCAGCAGGCGTACCAGGAGAAGTGCATCCGGTAAGCCGGTGCGCCAGGCGCGCCATCCGCGACGCCTCTTCGTCACGCACCTTCCGGCACGGTCCCGCGCCGGATTTCTCGCCTTCTTGTCCGTTCCCGTGCTGCGCCGCGCACAGGCCTGGCGCGCCGATGCCCTACGTTTGCGCACATTCGCCCGCTGTGCCAACGGCTGTTTCACTACGGCCATGAAAAATACATATGTTTCATGGTTATCCATGATGGAACAGTTGTTGCTGATTACCTAGCATTGGCGATGCGATGCGCATCGCTGACCGCTACCCCGAAACCAAGCTACCCAAGCATCCAAGGAGAGCCTGTATGAAAGCAGCAGAAGTCACGCGTCCGTGCGGCGGTTCGCCGACCCCGCGCCGGTCTGCGGCCGCTGCGGCCGCCGCTGCGGCGCTGGTGCTCTGCAGCGGCACCGCCGGCACGGCGCATGCCGTCGACGTCGCCGCGAGCCCGACCCTCGGCAAGATCAAGTCGTCAGGGACGATTTCCATCGGCCATCGCACCTCGTCGATCCCCTTCTCGTACTACGACGCCAACCAGAAGGTGATCGGCTTCTCGCAGGACATTTGCGACCGGGTGATCGACGCGGTGAAGCGCGAGACCGGGGTGCAGGCGCTGCAGGTACGCATGGTGCCGGTGACTTCGCAGAACCGGATCTCGCTGGTGCAGAACGGCACCGTCGACCTGGAGTGCGGCGTCACCACCAACCTGAAGTCGCGCCAGCAGCAGGTCGCGTTCTCGACCACGTTCTTCGTCGCCGGCACGCGGCTGCTGGTGAAGAAAGGCAGCCCGGTGCGCGACTTCGGCGACCTCTCGGGCAAGGCGGTGGTGACCAATGCCGGCACGACGTCGGAGCGCATCCTGCGCCGGCTCAACGACGAGAAGCGGGCCAACATCGCCATCCAGAGCGCCAAGGACTATGGCGAGTCGTTCCTGATCCTGCAGTCAGGGCGCGTGGCCGCGTTCATGATGGACGACGTGCTGCTGTCGGGCGCGCGCACGCTGGCGCCCAACCCCGCCGAGTGGATCGTGGTGGGCACGCCGCAGTCGTTCGAGGCCTATGCGTTCATGCTGCGCAAGGACGATCCCGGCTTCAAGCAGGTGGTCGACGGCGCCATCACCGGGCTGATCCGCAGCGGCGAGATCAACAAGCTCTACAGCAAGTGGTTTGCCGCGCCGGTGCCGCCCAAGCAAGTCAATTTCGAACTGCCGATGAGCGAGCCGCTGAAGAAGGCCTACGCCAGCCCCAACGACGAGGCCTTCGAATAACCCTTCAGCCGCGGCCGGCGGGCACGTAGGCGCCGGTGCGGTGCAGCTCGCCTTCGGCCTGCTCAAGCGCGCGGATCGCGCCCTTGCCCTTGCGCGCCAGCAGCTGTTCGACCAGTGCCTCGACCATGGCCACGCCGGCCGTGATCGACGGGAAGAACGACGGGCTCTCGACCGAGAACAGCAGCGTGCAGTCCGCCGCCAGCGCGATCGGCGACACAGTGCTGTCGGTCAGCGCGACCACCTTGCAACCGCACTCGCGCGCGGCCGCCGCCACGCGGATGCTTTCCTGCGAATACGGGGCGAAGCTGGCCACCACCACGGCGTCCCTGGGCGCCAGCCCGCGCAGCTCCATTTCCAGCGTGCCGGCATCGGCGCGGATCAGCTGGACGGAACTGCGGAACAGCCGGTAGACATAGTGGAAGGTGAACGCGATCGGGAAGCACGAGCGGAACCCCGCCACATGCACGTTCTGCGCGTGCGACAGCAGCTCCGCCGCCTGCTGCAGCGTCTTGTCGTTGTTGGCGGCGATCAGGTCGAGGTTATGGTGCTGGGCATCGAGCATCTCGCCCAGCATGTGGCTGGCGCTGCTTTCGCGCACCACCTTGCGCGCGCGGCGCGCATACGGCTGGCTGCCGCCGCGCAGCGCATCGACAAAGAGCTCGCGCAGGCCCTGCCAGCCCTCGAAGCCAAGGTGCTGCGACAGCCGGACCAGCGTGGCGGGCTGCACGCCGGCGCTGGCTGCGATCTTGCGCATCGACAGCACGGGCACGTCCTGCGGGTGGTCGAGCAGATAGCGCGCGCCGCTCTGGAACTGCGTGCTCAGGGTCGGGAAGCTGGCACGCAGCAAGGCCAGCAGCGCGTCGAGGTCCTGGGGCGGCGCTGGCGTTGGACCGGCATCGGGAGGTTGCGGCGGATGGGTGGGGCTGTCGGACGGCATGGACACTCCGGATTCGTGGTTGTAACGATTGTTGCACAGCCGCGCCTGGACGGGGCCGGCTCAGCCTCCATGGCGCGGTGCCAAAGTCGTCACATCAGCCGGTTAACGTCCGCATGCTGCCGAAGCTGTACCCGGCACTTCGGACAAGCTGCCGATTGTCGGATTGCCGCAACGCCAGCGCACTGTCATCAGAATTTCCTTACCTACTTAAGGGGCGGTGACTTACACTCCGCGCCATAACCTCCGGAATTGGTCATCCGGAACATAATTGGTACGGAGCGCGAGCATGGGACATAGAAGCCCTGCAGTGCGACACGGCGGCCAGGTCACGCCGCCGTTTCGGGTCAAGGGTCAAATCGGGTCAGGAACAGACACGGCGGGCGCCATGCCGGGCCGGCGCGCGCGCGCGCGCGGCTTCACGCTGGTCGAGCTGATGATCGCGGTGGCGATCATCGCGATCCTGGCCGCCATCGCCATTCCCAACTACAGCCGCCATGTGGTGCGATCGCACCGCGCCGCGATCGAGTCGTTCATGCTCGAAGTCTCCGGCGCGCAGGAGCGGTTTCTCATCGACAACCGCGCCTATGCCGCCAGCCTTGGCGCGCTCGGCATGTCGGTACCGGCCGCGCAGAGCACGCGCTACAACGTCACTGTCACCCCCAACGGCGCGCTGCCGCCGGGCTACAGCATTGTCGCCACGCCCACGGGCAGCCAGCTGAGCGCCGACACGGGCTGCGGCACGCTGACGCTGACCAGCGCAGGCGCCAGGTCGGCGTCCGGTGGCGGCACCGACTGCTGGAACTGACCATGGCAGCCACCTACCGGCTTCGCCAGCGGCGTCCGCAGCATGGGGCGCTGCGTGGCTTCACCCTGGTCGAACTGATGTGCACGCTGGCCGTGCTGGCGATCCTGGCGGTCGCCGCCGCGCCTTCGTTTGCCTCGCTGCTGGCGGGGCAGCGCGTGCGCAGCGCCTCGCTCGACCTGTCCTCGGCGCTGCTGCTGGCGCGCAGCGAGGCGGTCAAGCGCAACGCCACCGTGACGCTGGCGCCCGCCGGCGCCGCCTGGACCGCGGGTTGGTCCGTCAGCGCCGGCGCGGAGACGGTGCGCACCTTCGGGCCCTACGGCGGCCTCACCATCACCCCCAGCGCCGCCGGGGCGTTGTCGGTCGGCAACGACGGGCGGCTTGCCGGCGCGGCGATGCGCTTCGAGCTCGCGCCCGCCAACGACACGACGGCCGCGCTGCGCGTGTGCGTGCAGGTCAGCGAGACCGGCCGCGTCGCCTCCGAAACGGGAGCTTGCACATGACCCGCATCCTTGACCGCGCAGGTCGCGCTGCCGGCGCTGCCCGCCGCCATGGGCAACGGCCGCCGGCGCGCCTGCCGCGACGCACCGCGCAGCGTGGCCTGCTGTTGATCGAAGTCCTGGTGGCGGTGGTGATCCTGCTCGTCGCGCTGCTGGGCACGGCGGGACTGGTGGCGCGCTCGGGCCAGAACGAGATGGAGTCGTACCAGCGCGTGCAGGCGCTCGCGCTGCTGCAGGACATGGCCGCCCGCATCAATGCCAACCGGCAGGTGGCGCAGTGCTATGCCAATGGCGCCAACGGCGTGCGGCTGGGCACTGGCAGCGCCGCCCCGGCGGACTGCACGGTGGGAACGGCCGCGCAGAACGCCACCGCCAACGGCGACCTGCAGGCATGGAACACCGCGCTGCTGGGCAGTGCCGAGATGACGGCCGCGGCCAGCGGCGTGGCGGCCAGTGCGGTCGGCGCCATGATCGGCGCGCGCGGCTGCATCGACACCATCGACGCGGCCGCCAACGTCTACCGCATTACCGTCGCCTGGCAGGGCCTGGCCGCCACCGGCGCGCCCGCGCTCGGCTGCGGCCAGAACCAGTATGGCAACGAGGCCTACCGCCGCGCGGTCAGCACGCAGATCCGCATCGGCTCGCTGGGGACCGTGTCATGAAGCGCCTGCCTCTGCGTATCGCACGACGCCGCCTGCGCCAGCGCGGCGTGTCGCTGGTCGAGCTGATGATCGGCATCACCATCGGCCTGCTGATGCTGACCGCGCTGGCCAGCCTGTACTACGCCAACAGCCTGTCGCGCACAGAATTCGTCAAGTCGGCCGAGCAGGTGGAGAACGGCCGCTATGCACTGGAGCAGATCCGGCGCGAGGTGGAACTGGCGGGGTTCTATGGGGCGGGCAGCATTGCGCGGGGCGCCCCGGTGGCCGGTCCGGCGCTATGCGCGACGGACCCCGCGGCGCTCGGCTTCGCCGCCGGCGGCACCGTTCCGCTGCCCCTTGCAGGCTATGCGGCCGGCGTGGTCGCGCCCTGCCTGCCAGACCTTGCCGTCACTTCGGAGGTGCTGGTGGTGCGGCGCGTGTCGACCACGCCGGTCGCGGCGCCGACACCGGGCGTGCCTTACCTGCAGGTGTCGGCCTGCCCGAACGACAGCACCTCCTTTGTCTTCGATGCGAGTGCGGCAGCGGCTTTCCCGCTGCGCACCAAGGCTTGCGATGCGGCGATACCGGCAGCGCTGCGCGAGGCGGTGGTGCGCGCGTTCTACCTCGCGCCATGCGACCGTTGCAGCAACGGCGGCGACGGCATTCCGACGCTAAAGATGGCGGAGCTGGTAAACGGCGCGTTCCAGTCGCGTTCGCTGGCGCAAGGCATCCAGGACATGCACCTGGCTTACGGTGTGGATCTCGACAGCAACGGCTCCGCGGACTGCTATGTGGACGACCCCGGCGCCAACAACGCCGCCGCCTGCGGCATCGTGCCGGGCTACGACTGGACCAATGCGCTGGCCAACTGGAGCAATGTGACCACCGTGCGTGTGAACCTGCTGGCACGCACGCTGAAGACCTCCGGCGGCCAGGTGGACACCCGCACTTATGACCTGGGGCGCGCCGCCGCCAGCGGCCCGTTCAACGACGGCTTCAAGCGCCATGTCTACGCTCAGGTGGCGCGGCTGGTCAACGTGGCCGGACTGCGCGAGCAATGATGCGATACCGCGAAGGGCAAGCAATGACGAAGTTATCCGGCCGGCCGCTGCGCCGCAGGCAGACCGGGGTCACGCTGGTCGTGACGCTGGTGTTCATGGTGCTGTTCCTGCTGGTTGCCGTGGCGCTGGTCAATTCGGGCCTGGTCAACGTCAAGGTCGCGGCCAACCAGCAGCACACCGCCGAAGCGCGCGACGTCGCGCAGCAATCGATCGAGCAGGTGATCTCCGACGACTTCACCAAGGCACCTGCGGCCATCAGCGTGCCGGTGGATGTCAGCGGCGACGGCAGGGCCGACTACGTGGCCCAGGTGGCGAAGCCGGAATGCATGGCAAGCAAGCCCATCAAGAACGTCGAGCTCGACCTGAAGGATCCCGACGATGTGTCGTGCATGGTCGGCAGCGGCGCGCAGAACACCGGCATCGTCACGGCCGGCAACAACGCGGGCAACTCGCTGTGCAACGCCACGCAGTGGGACGTATCGGCCACCGTCGACGACAGCGCCGGCACCGGCGCCGTGGCAACGGTCCACCAGGGCGTGGCGGTGCGCATGCCGACCGGCTCGGCCTGCCCATGACCGCAGCGGCGTTGCCACCCATTCACCATTGATCGCACAGGAACCCGGATGACGAGCCCAGCCCGCCGGAATCGGCGCCATGCCGCCTTCGCCGCAGTCCTGCTTGCCCTGGCCGGATGGCAGGGCGCGCATGCCGAAGACATCGACCTGTTCACCGGCCTGCAGAGCAATGCCGGCACCAAGCCCAATGTGTTGTTGCTGCTGGACAATGCCTCCACGTGGAATGCGGCCACGACCATCCGTGGCTGCGATGTCCCCGATGTCGTCAGCGCAAACAACGCCGGCACCGACGTCGGCGCGATCCAGTGCGCGCTGTACCGCGCGGTGAACACGCTCGTGACCAACCCGCAGCTGTCCGGCAACATCAACATGGGGCTGATGATGTTCGGCACCGGCACCAACCCCGGCGGCAAGTTCCGCTATCCGTCGGCTGCGCCGTACACATTGCCGCTGATGGACACCACCAACGGTCCGAAACTCCTGGAGTACATCAAGAGCATCGACCGCCAGGCCGACAACTCGAACAACTCCCAGGTGGGCGGGGGCATGCAGGAGGCCTGGGCGTTCTTCGGCGGCAGGAAGGGTTTGTCGGGCACGCAGTACACGTCGCCGATCACCAACCCGTGCCAGAAGAACTTCGTCATCTACATCGCCAACGCAGTCAACAACGGCAAGCCGCAGGACACCGGCACCGAGCCCGAGGACGCGCTGGCCGCGGCGGGCGCCAGCACCACGCAGATGACCCAGCTCAAGCTGGACACGGCGGCCAACAAGTACGAAAGCAACTGGGGCGACGAGTGGGCGCGGTTCATGTACGAAACCGACGTGAACGGCAATCTCGACAATAACCAGAACATCATCACCTATACGATCGCCATCACGGACGACAGGAACCCCGACTATGTCGAGTCGACGCGCAGCATGGCCGACAATGCTGGCGGCAAGCGCTATGTGGTCAACCTGGGCGACGTGGACGCGCTGGTGAAAGCGCTGCTGCAGATCTTCAACGAGATGCAGGCCGTCAACAACGTGTTCTCGTCGGTGAGCCTGCCGGTCAGCGTGAACGGGCAGGGTTCGTACCTGAACCAGATCTACATCGGCATGTTCCGGCCCGACGCCACCGCGGCGCCACGCTGGATGGGCAACCTGAAGCAGTACAAGCTCGGCTACGACAACAAGAACCAGATCGTGGTGCTGGACGCCAACCCCAGCGGCCCCAATCAGCAGAGCGCGATCAGCAACGCCGGCACGGGCTTTATCTCGCCCAACGCCAAGAGTTTCTGGACCGCCGAGCCGCCGCTGGGGTTCAGTGGTTCGAGCTATACCGGCAGCCCGGTAAGCGGCTGGCCTGCCAAGGGATTCTGGGTCAACAGCCCGTCCGGGGCAGCCGGTGCGCTGGACTCCGCCGACGGGGTGGCGGGTGTGGTCGGCGGCGACGGCGAGATCGTCGAGAAGGGCGGCGCCGGCGAAATGCTGCGCGCACAGTTCACCACCGACCAGAGCGGGCGCAAGCTTTACACCTGCCCCTCCGGCGCATGCAGCAAGACTCTGCCCCTGGCTTCGTTCGATACCTCCAACGGCTGGCTGGCCGGCACCACCGGGCAGGCCGCGCTCAATACCACGGCCGCCGACGTCAGCAATTTGATCAAGTGGGTGCGCGGCCGCGACGTGGGGGCGCTGGGCGATACCACGATTGCCGGCGCGGAGCAGCAGAAGGGCCCTGGGGGCAGCGTCACCGTCCGCGGCTCGGTGCATGGTGACGTGCTGCATTCGCGCCCCGTGGTGATCAACTACGGTGGCACGACCGGCGTGGTGGTGTTCTATGGGGCCAACGATGGCGTCTTCCATGCGGTCAATGGCAACCAGACCATCGGCATCGGTGGCGTGCGGCCGGGCGGGGAACTGTGGGGCTTCATTCCGCCGGAGTTCTATAGCAAGCTCGGCCGTCTCTACACCAATACGCCCGAAGTGCAGCTGAGCGGATCGCCCACCGGTTCGGGCGCAAAGCCGCGCGACTATTTCTTCGATGGCACCACCACGGTGTTCCAGGACCTGCGCGACCCGGCCAAGCCGCGTGTGGTGATCTACCTGACCGCTCGCCGCGGCGGGCGCCTGACCTACGCGCTGGACGTAACCGACCCGATGGCGCCGGAATTCCTGTGGAAGGCCGACAGCACCAGCATCCCGGAACTGGGCCAGACCTGGTCGCAGCCGCGCGTGATCCGCGTCAAGGGGTATGCCAACCCGCTGGTGGTGATGGGCGCCGGCTACGATCCCGCCGAGGATGCCGAGCCGTCTCAGGGTGGCGGCAGTTCGGGGCAAGGGCGTGGCGTGATCGTGTTCGATGCCTTCGAGGGCAACGTGGTACGCGCATGGCTGGCCGACTGCACCGGCCTGTCCGCCACGGTGTGCACGACGCCCGCCGGCATGAACCGCGCGATCCCGTCCGACGTGGCGGTCGTGGACCGCAATGGCGATGGGCTGGTAGACAAGGGCTATGTCGGCGACGTCGGCGGCAACGTCTGGCGGCTGGACTTCGAGACGGCGGCCGGCACCGGGGCGGCTGCATGGACGCTGCACAAGTTCGCGTCCCTGGGCGGCGCGCAGGGCACCAACGATGCGCGCAAGTTCATGTATCCGCCGGACGTCATCACCACCGGCACCTACGATGCGGTGATGATCGGCAGCGGCGACCGCGAGCATCCGCTGTACACCAGCAGCACCACGCCGGGCCTGGCCTATAACGTCAGCAACCGCTTCTACATGCTGAAGGACACGACGCTCACCGGCGGGCTGTCGTCGGCATGGACGGCGCTGACCGAGGCCGATCTCTTCAACGCGACTTCGACAGCATATGCTGACACGACCGCCGGCAAGGGCTTCTACCTGGTGCTGGGCACCGGCGAGAAGGTGGTCAACGCACCGCTGACCGTGGCCGGCTACACCTACTTCGGCACCAATCAGCCAAGTGTGCCCAAGTCGGGCGCGTGCTATCCGGACCTGGGCAAGGCGCGCGGCTATGCGATCTCGTTCCTGACCGGCAAGGGCCTGAACAACGACCGTCATGTCGTGTTCAACAACGGTGGGCTGCCGCCGTCGCCCGTGTTCGGGGTGGTGGCCGTCACGGATTCGGCAGGCAACACCAGCAACGTCCCGGTGCTGATCGGTGGCGGCAACCAGACCGGTCCCGGCGGCGGTGACAATACCTCGTCGCTGGGCGCGCAGAAGATCTCGCCGCCGGGGATCGGCAAGCGCAAGCGCACTTACTGGTATACGCAGACCGACCGGAAGTGACCGGCCCCGGCGGTGGCGCGCTTACCGGGGCGCCGCCACCGTCGTCGCTTCCTCCTGCTCCAGCCACCACCCACCTCCCAGCGCCTGCAGCAGCGCCGCCGAATCCGCCAGCCGGTCGGCGCGCGACTGCGCGAGGTCCAGTGAAGCCTGCCGCGCCTCGCGCTCGGCATCGAGCACCGCAAGCTGGCTGACGCCGCCGAGCCGGTACTGTTCCGACACCACCGCCAGCGTGGCGCGCGCCTGGCGCGCGTTGTCGGCGCGTTCGCGCAGCGTGGCGGCGTCGGCCTCGAGCGCGCGCAGCGAATCCGCCACGTTCTGCAAGCCTTGCAGCACTGCTTCCTGGTAGGCCGCCAGCGCCTGCTCGTACGCCGCTTCGGCGGCGCGCTTGCGGGCCTGCAGCTCACCGCCGCGGAACACCGGCTGCACCAGTCCGGCTGCGAGGCTCCACACGTTCAAACTGCTGAACAGGTCGCGCGCCGCGGTGGCCTGGCTGCCGCCGCTGGCGCTCAGCGTTACCTGCGGATAGAGGTTGGCGGTGGCCACGCCGATATCGGCGCTGGCCTGGTGCAGCAGTGCTTCGGCCGCGCGGATGTCGGGGCGGCGCCGCGCCAGCGTGGCGGGCAGGCTGACCGGCAGCGTGTCGGGCAGGTGCAGCGCGTCCAGCGTGAAAGCCGGCAAGAACGCCGCTGCCGGGGTCTGGCCGGTGTAGACGGCGAGTTGGTGCCGCGTCGCATCGAGCTGGCGCTGCAGGCCCGGCACCAGCGCTTGCGTCTGGGCCAGCTGTGCGCGCTGGCGCTGCACGTCGACGCGTGCGACGCCGCCCGCGCGCAACCGTTCCTCGGCGATACCAAGCTGGCGCCGCTGGGCTTCTGCCAGCGCCGCGGTGTCGGCCAGCTGTGCGCGCAGTCCGGCCTCGCGGATCGCCGCGGTGGCGACGTTGGCGGCCAGCGCCAGCCGCGCCGCTTCCAGCTCGTAGCGCTGGTAGTCGACCGCTGCCTGCAGCCCTTCCAGCTCGCGCCGCTGGCCGCCGAACAGGTCGAGTACGTAGGACACCTGCACCGTGGCGCCGTACAGCGTGAACGGTCCCGGGCTGGGGATCGCCGAAATGCCCATCGACTGGAAATTGACCTGCTGGCGCGTGGTATTGAGCTGGGCGTCGACCGCCGGCCAGCGCGTGGCGCCGGTGCGCGCGGCGAGATTTTCCTGAGCCTCGCGCAGCCGTGCGCGCGCCTGCGCCAGCGTGGGGCTGGCGTCGAGCACCATGCGGATGGTGGCGTCAAGCTCCGCGCTGCGGAACAGCGTCCACCATTGCGCCGGCACGTCGGCGCCGGCGGCCAGTGCCTGCGCGTGCGATTGCGCGTGGCGATCGCCGCTGTCGGCCGCCACGGTGGCAACCGGTTGCGGGCCTGGCACGTAGCCGGCATCGCTGGGCGGCGCGGGGCTGCGGAAGTCGGGGCCGACGGCACAGCCGGCCAGCAGCGCGGCCGCGGCCATCAAGGGAAAAAATCGGGTCATGGCAGCAATCCTTCAGTCCAGCGTGCGGCGGTAGAAGCGCACTGCGATCGTCATCACCACCACAATGAACAGCGCCATCGGCCAGACCTGCGGCCATAGCTCAGCCCAGCCGCTGCCCTTGAGCAGGATGCCGCGCACCATGCGGTTGAAATACGTCATCGGCAGGATGTTGCCGATCGCCTGCGCCCAGCCGGGCATGCCGGCGAACGGGAACATGAAGCCCGACAGCAGGATGTTGGGCAGGAAATAGAAGAAGGTCAGTTGCATCGCCTGCAGCTGGTTCTGCGCCAGCGACGACAGCGTGATGCCCACCGTCAGGTTGGCCGCGATGAACAGCAGTGCCGCCAGGTATACCGCCGTCACCGAGCCGACGAACGGCACGTTAAAGACCCAGCGCGCGGCCAGCAGCACGATGGTCACCTGGATCAGCCCGATGAAAATGTACGGCACGATCTTGCCGGTCATCACCTCCAGCGGCCGCACCGGCGTGGCCAGCAGGTTTTCCATGGTGCCGCGCTCGCGTTCGCGCGTCATTGCCAGCCCGGTCATCATCACCATGGTCATCGACAGGATCACGCCCATCAGGCCGGGGATGATGTTGTACTGGGTCAGGCCCTCGGGGTTGTACAGGCGCTGCACCTGCACGTCGAACGGGGCCTTGCCGCCCGCCAGCGGCGCCAGCGAGCCTTTCAGGTCATGCTTGCCGACGCTGAACGGCAGTTGTGGCAGCGCCGCGATCGCCTGTCCCGTCGCCGAGGGATCGGTGGCATCGGCCTCCACCAGCAGCGCGGGGCGTTCGCCGCGCAGCAGCTTGCGCGTGAAGTCGGGCGGAATGCTGAGCACGAACTGCACGTCGCCCTTCATCAGCGCCTGTCTGCCGGCGGCTTCGTCGGGCAGGGTCGCGACCACCTTGAAGTAGGTGGAGTTCTGCATGCTGGCGATAAAGGTGCGGGTGAATTCGCTCTGGTCGGCGGCGATCACCGCGGTCGGCAGGTGGCGCGGGTCGGTGTTGATGGCAAAGCCGAACAGCAGCAGCTGCATGATCGGCAGGCCGACGATCATGCCGAAGGTGACGCGGTCGCGGCGCAGCTGCAGGAATTCCTTCAGAACGATGCTCCACCAGCGCTGGAGAGAGAAGCGGGTGCCGTTGGCGCGTGGCTTGCGCGGGTTCGGGATTGCGGCGGCGTTCATGTCGGCTCCTTCGCCTTGCGCGTGCCCATGTTGTCCTCGGCCCGGCTCATCATGTGGATGAACACGTCTTCCAGGCTGGTCTGGGCCTGTGCCACTCGCCGTCCCGGTCCGGCCAGTCGTTCAAGCGTGGCGGCCAGCGCCTGCGCATCGCGGCCGGTGACATGCAGCGCGGTGCCGAATGCCACGGTCTGTTCCACGCCCGGCGCGCCCTGCAGTTGCTCCGACAGCGTGGCGAGGTCGTCGCCTTCCACGCTCCACGTCGACAGCTGCTGGCTGGCCACGACTTCGTCGGCGGTGCCCTGCGCCAGCAGCTTGCCGTAGGCGATATAGGCGAGCTTGTGGCAGCGCTCGGCCTCGTCCATGTAGTGCGTACTGACCAGCACCGAGATGCCGCGTGCGGCAAGCAGGTGCAGTTGCTCCCAGAAGTCGCGGCGCGCCTTGGGGTCGACACCAGCGGTAGGTTCGTCGAGCAGCAGCAGCTTCGGTTCGTGCAGCAGGCAGGCCGCCAGCGCCAGGCGCTGCTTCCAGCCGCCCGACAAGGACCCCGCCAGTTGTGCCGAGCGCGTCGCCAGGCCCAGGTCTTCGAGCGCGCGGTCGACGGCATTGCGCCGGTCCTGCATGCCATACACGCGCGCGACGAAGTCCAAATTCTCGCGGATCGACAGGTCGTCCCAATACGAGAACTTCTGCGTCATGTAGCCGACGCGGCGCTTGATTTCGTCGGATTCGGTCAGGATGTCGAAACCCAGGCAGGTGCCTTTGCCCGAATCCGGGGTCAACAGACCGCACATCATGCGGATCGAGGTGGTCTTGCCGCTGCCGTTTGGGCCAAGGAAGCCGAAGATCTCGCCGCGGGCGACCTGCATGCTGAGATCGTTGACCACGTGCTTGTCGCCGAAATGCTTGTTCAGCCCGCGCACGTCGATGGCGAGTCCATGGGCGGTGCCGCTGGCGTTGGTGTTCATTGGCGTGCCACCTCGACGGGCTGGCCGGGGCGCAGCTTGATGGCATCGGCGGCGGACGGGCGCGCTTCCACCAGGAACACCAGCTTGTTGCGGGTCTCGTTGCTGTAGATCACCGGCGGCGTGTATTCGGCCTCGTTGGCGACATAGGTGATGCTGGCCGCCACCGGCGCGGCGCAGCCATCGCAGCGCACCTGCACCGCCTGTCCGTTGCGCAGCGCGCCGACGACGGCCTCGGGCACGTAGAAGCGCACCTTGACGTTGCCGGGCGGCAGCATGCGCACCACCGGGCTGCCGGCGGGCACCCATTCGCCGAGGCGGTAGGGCGTGTCGTAGACCAGGCCGGCCTGCGTGGCGGCCACGGTCTTGCGCGACAGCTTCCAGTCCGCCTGCGCCAGCGCGGCGCGCGCTGCAGCCACTTGCGCGGCCTGTGCGGCCTGTTGCGCATCGCGGCCCGGCAGCCGTGCCACGTCGATATCGCGCTGCAGCTCGCGCACGCGCGCCGCGTCGCTGCGGGCCTGGGCGCGCGATTCGTCGAGCTGCGCCTGCGCAATGCCGCCGATCTCGAACTGGCGCTCGTCGCGCCGCAGCGCGGCGGCGCTGCGTTGCGCCTGGGCCTGTGCCTGCGCCAGCTGGGCGCGGTTCACGTCGACTTCGACCGGGCGCTTGCCGGTCTTCATGTCCTGCAACTGCGCTTCGGCGGCGCGCAACTGGTCCTCGGCCTGCTGGCGCGCGGCGCGTTCGTCATCGGATTCGAGGGCGAACAGCGCGGCGCCCTGCGCGACCTGCTGGCCGCGCTGCACGGAGAGCGTGTCGAGGCGGCCGGCGAAGGGCGAGGCGACGCTGACGAACTCGCCTTCGATATAGCCTTGCCAGGTGTCGTTGCCGGGCTTGCCGCAGCCGGCGGCCAGCAGCGCGGCGCCGAGCAGCGCTGCGATGGGGAGCGCGCGCGGCAGCGCGGGAAGGGCGGAAACAGCGGCGTTCATGAAGCGGACTCCGGGGATTGCCTGGGCGTGCGGCCCTTCTTTTTCGATGCGGGCGAGGCTTCGGCGCCGGCAGCCGGCGCGGGGGCGAGCCCGTGCGTGAGCAGCGCCGAGACATGGCGTACCAGCGCGTCGGTATCGACCGCTTCGGCACCCGGCAGTCGGCGCCAGATATGCGTGGTGGCCAGCGGCAGCAGCGTCAGGCCCACCAGCGACGGCATCACCAGCGCCGGCTCCAGCCCTCGGTTGAGTTGCCCGTTGGCGATCGCCGCCGCCAGCGGCGCCATCATGGCGCCGGCGCGCTGCAGCGCGAACCGCTTCAGCACGCGCTCGCGCAGCGCGCCGTCGTCGCTGGCAACCTCGCGGATCCACAGGCCGGGGAACCAGGGCGTATCGGCCGCGGCACGGACCAGGCGGGTGGCGAGGCCGACCAGCATCGCCAATGGCTCCGTGTCCTGCGGGCCGGTGGTGAAGAACTGTGCCACCAGCGGCTGCACCTTTTCCTCGATCACGGCATCGAGCAGCAGCTCGCGGTCGCTGAAGTAGTAGTGGACCAGCGCGGGGGTGACGCCTGCCTGCACGGCGATGGCCTTGACTGGCGTGCCGGCGACGCCTTGCCGCGAGAACAGGTCGGTGGCGGCATCGAGAATGCGTTCGCGCTGGCCGGGCTGGCCGGCGGCGGGGCGGCCGGGTGTGCGGCGTTCCGGCGGCTTCGGGGTAGCGGGTTTGCGTGGCATGGGTATGCAGGGAACCGTGTCGAACTAATATTAATTTTTGAGTTAATTAATTCAAGCTCGGTTACAACGTCGGCATTCCCGCACCTGGCCTGGGGTGGGCATGTCGGTGGACATGTCATGTGCGCTTGGCTATGCTGCGTGCCCCGGGCGCGCCGCTCCCGGCACATCGCCCGCCAGTCCTTTTCCTCATGCTGTTTTCGCCACTTGCCGCCGCGTACCCGCGCGCCCGACGCCGTTTCCGCCGCGCGCTGGCTGCGCTGGCTTGTTGCGCCTGCTTGCCCGCCACCGCGCAGCAGGCAACTGCTGCGGACGACGCCCCCGAAACGGAAAGCCCTTTCGCCTTCCATGGCCAGAGCACCTATATCTGGCAGCGCAAGCCGGCCTTCGGCGCCGCCTACTCGGGCCCGAACAGCCTCGGCACCGAGCGCGCGAAAAGCTACTCGTTCACCGCCACGCTCGACCTCGGCCTGCGGCTGTGGCAGGGCGCCGAGTTCCATTTCAACCCGGAGGTGGCGCAGGGCGTGCCGTTCTCGGGGCTGCACGGCGTGGGCGGCCTGTCGAACGGCGAACTGGCGAAGGGCGCGAGCACCAGCCCGGTGTTCTACCGCGCGCGCGCGTTTATCCGGCAGAACTGGGGGCTGGGCGGCCCCACCGAGACGCTGGAGGCCGACTTCAACCAGTTCGCCCGCACGGTGGACCAGCGCCGCGTGGTGCTGACCGCGGGCAATTTCGGCGTGCTCGACGTCTTCGACCAGAACGAATTCGGCTCTGACCCGCGCACGCAATTCATGAACTGGTCGTTCCTGACGCACGGCGCCTTCGACTATGCGGCGGATTCGCGCGGCTATACCTGGGGCGTGTCGCTGGAGTACATCGGCGATGGCTGGTCGGCGCGCATCGGACGCTTCCTGCAGCCGCTGGAATCGAACGGACTGGAGCTCGATACGCGCATGTTCGAGCACTACGGCGACATCATCGAGCTGGAGAAGCGCTACCAGCTTGCGGGCCGGCCCGGCACCGCGCGGTTGCTGCTGTTCCGCAACAAGGCGCGCATGGGCGCGTTCAGCGATGCGATCCAGTTCGGCATCGCCAACAACACCACGCCGGACCTGGCCGACGTAAGGCGCGAGCATGCCAAGACGGGCGTCGGCGTGACGCTGCTGCAGCAGGTGACGGATTCGCTGGGCGTGTTTGCGCGTGCAAGCCTGTCGGACGACAAGACCGAGACTTATGCCTTTACCGAGATCGGCAGGCAGGTGTCAGCGGGCGGCGTGCTGAAGGGGCATGCGTGGGGACGTTCCCGCGATGCGCTGGGCGTGGCCGTGGCGATCAATATGCTGGGCAGCCGGCATCGCAACTACCTTGCTGCAGGCGGGCAGGGCGCGTTTCTTGGCGACGGCGCGCTGCGCTATGGGCCCGAGCAGATCCTGGAGATCTACTACAGCTTCCAGCCGGTGAAGTACCTGAGCATCAGCCCGGACTTTCAGTTTGTGCGCAATCCCGGGTACAACCGGGATCGCGGGCCGGTGAAGTTTTATGGGGTGAGGTTTCACGGGGAGTTTTGACGCGCGTCGGCATTCGACGATGCCGCTTCCCATAGCGCAGGCCGGTCCCCTCTCCCGCGAGCGGGAGAGGGGAGCAAACAAGCGATAGCTTCGACGTTATCGCCAGTTCAAGCGCTACTGTCGCGCATTCCTCTTGTTATCCGGCCAGGCCGTATTGAAGTTGGTCCGGAACGGATTGATATCCAGCCCCCCACGCCGCGTATAGCGCGCATACACCGCCAGCTTCACCGGCTTGCATTGCCGCAGCACGTCCATGAAGATCCGCTCGACGCATTGTTCATGGAACTCGTTGTGGTTACGGAACGAGATCAGGTACCTGAGCAGCGCTTCCTGGTTGATCGGCGCGCCAACATAGCGGATCTGCACGCTGCCCCAGTCGGGCTGCCCCGTGACCAGGCAGTTGGACTTGAGCAGGTGCGACACCAGCGTTTCCTCCACCGGCGATTCGCCCTGGTCGGCGAACAGCAGTTCGGGCGCGGGCTCGTAGCGGTCGACCTCGATGTCGAGCCGGTCCAGCAGCAGGCCGTCGAGTTCGCCCATCTGCTGCTTGCCGAGATCCGCCTCGGTGACCAGCCGCACCTGCACCGTGCCGCCGGTGGCTTCGGACAGGTCGTGGTGCAGCAACTGCTGCAGCGCTTCCGGCGAAGCGATTTTGGTCTGGTTGAACGAGTTCAGGTACAGCTTGAACGACTTGGACTCGACGATGTTGGGCGTGTCCGACGGGATGATGAAGGTGGCAAGCGCCACCTGCGGCTTGCCCTTCAGGTTCAGCCACGACAGCTCGTAGGCGTTCCAGATGTCGACGCCGAAGAACGGCACCGGCTTGCCCTGGGGCAGGCCGATCTCGGTGCGCTTGGGCTGGCGCGGGATCGGGAACAGCAGCGAGGCGTCGTATTCGGTCTTGTAGGCCGAGGGCTTGCCCAGCGGCGAGTGTTCGGGGAGGCTCATGGGGCGCTCGGCAGGAATCGGGACAGCAATCAGGGCCAGCAATCAGGGCCAGCAATCAGGACAGGAACAGCTTGTACACCGGGTTGTCGGTTTCGTCCCAGTGTACGTAGCCCAGCGTCGAAAGGAAGGCGCGGAAGGCGCGCTTTTCGTTCTTCGGCACCTGGATGCCGACCAGGATATTGGAGGTGTCCGCGCCCTGGTTGCGGTAGTGGAACAGGCTGATGTTCCAGTTCGGGCTCATGCTCGACAGGAACTTCATCAGCGCGCCAGGGCGCTCCGGGAACTCGAAGCGGTACAGCAGCTCGTCATGCGCCAGCGCCGAGCGGCCGCCCACCATGTAGCGGATGTGCTGCTTGGCCAGTTCGTCGTTGGACAGGTCGAGCGTGTCGAAGCCGTGCTTGCGGAAGCTGGCGGCGATCTTGTCATTCTCGGCGCGGCTGGCGATCTGCACGCCGACGAAGATATGCGCCACGCTGGTGTCGGCGATGCGGTAGTTGAACTCGGTCACGCTGCGCGTGCCGACCAGCTCGCAGAAGCGCTTGAAGCTGCCGCGCTCCTCGGGGATGGTCACGGCGAACACGCCTTCGCGCGCCTCGCCCACCTCCGCGCGCTCGGCGACGAAGCGCAGGCGGTCGAAGTTCATGTTGGCGCCGCACGCGATCGCGACCAGGTGCTGGCCCTTGAGCTTCTCGCGTTCGGCATACGCCTTCAGGCCCGCCACCGCCAGCGCGCCGGCCGGCTCCAGGATGCTGCGCGTGTCCTGGAACACGTCCTTCACGCCGGCGCAGATGGCATCGGTATCGACCAGGATGATGTCGTCGACCAGCTCGCGCGTGATGCGGAAGGTTTCCTTGCCAACCAGCTTGACCGCGGTGCCGTCCGAGAACAGGCCCACTTCTTTCAGCTCGATGCGCTTGCCGGCATCGACCGAGCGCTTCATCGCATCCGAGTCGAAGGTCTGCACGCCGATCACCTTGATCTCCGGACGCACCGCCTTGATGTAGGCGGCGACGCCCGAGATCAGCCCGCCGCCGCCGATGGCGACGAACACGGCATGGATCGGGCCCGGGTGCTGGCGCAGGATTTCCATGGCGATGGTGCCCTGGCCCGCGATCACCTCGGGATCGTCGAACGGGTGGATGAAGGTCAGCTTGTGCTTCTTCTCCAGCTCGGCGGCATGGTGGTAGGCATCGCTGTACGACTCGCCGTGCAGTTCCACCTGGACCCACTGGCCGCCGCGCTCGCGCACCGCGTCGATCTTTACCTGCGGCGTGGTCACCGGCATGGCGATGATGGCCTTGCACTGCAGCCGGGCCGCGGACAGCGCCACGCCCTGGGCATGGTTGCCGGCCGAAGCCGCGACCACGCCGCGCTTGAGTTCCTCCGCCGACAGCGACGCCATCTTGTTGTATGCGCCGCGCAGCTTGAACGAGAACACCGGCTGGGTGTCTTCTCGCTTGAACCAGACCGAGTTGCCTGTGCGCGCCGACAGCTGGTGCGCGTAGGTCAGTTCGGTTTCCTGCGCCACGTCGTAGACCTTGGCGGTCAGGATCTTCTTCAAATAGTCGGGGCGGGCGGCGGACGAGCGTGTCATGGTGTCAGGGCAGGGCCGCGGGGGCGGCACAAAAAAAGCCGGAAATTCTGGTGGAAACCGCCAATGATAAAGGATGGCGGCGCCGCGCACCCCACCGGGGCGGCCCACCCGTCGCCCGGCGCAGCGTGTACGGGACGGCGGTGGGCGTTGTCTGAAGTGGCTGGGAATGCACTGGCGGCAGGGCTTGGCCCAATGCCCCGGGGCTGGCCCCGGACTTGCATCGGCTGACGCTTGCGCTGCCGCCATGTAGGACGGCGCCCGGTGGACGCCGGTCAAAACAACGTGTTACGGTGTAGCGCGATGCCTCAGCTACCGCTTATCGAACCCAATACCGCCCTGTTTCTCGACTTCGACGGCACGCTGGCCGACCTCGCGCCGCGGCCCGAACTGGTGCAGGTAGAACCTGAACTGGTCGGCACGCTGCGCACGTTGTACCAGCGGCTGGACGGCGCGCTCGCCGTCATCTCCGGCAGGCCGATCGTCGAGCTGGATCATTTCCTGCAGCCCTTGCAGTTGCCGGCTGCCGGCATCCACGGGGCCGAATTCCGCACCGACGGCGGCATGGTGTCCCAGACACCCGCGCCCGCCCTCGAGCCCCTGATCCCACACCTGGAAGCGCTGGTGCACGCCTATCCCGCGTTGCGGCTGGAGCGCAAGTCCGTTGCCGTTGCCATCCACTACCGCCAGGCGCCCGAGCTAGCCGGCCTGGTCGATGCCGCCGTCACTGACGTATTGCGCCACGCGGTCGGGCTGGAGGCCTTGCCCGGCAAGATGGTGGTCGAGATCAAGCCCGCCGGCGTCGACAAGGGCGACGCCATTGCCGCCTTCATGAAATCGGCGCCGTTTTTCGACCGCACGCCGCTGTTTGCCGGCGACGACATGACCGACGAGCCCGGCTTTGCCGCCGTGCGCAAGCTCGGCGGGCTGGGCGTGCTGGTAGGCCGGCGCGAGACCGTGGCCGGCGTATGCGTGGAGGGACCCGCTGCGCTGCGCAGCTGGCTGCACCGCTCGGCGCGGGCGCTGGATCAATCCGCGCGCGCCGCCGGCCAGCCCGGCGCCGTGCCGCACGAGGCCGAGCCAGGCCGCGAAGGCGCACCGCGCCACAATCCCCATCCGACAGCATCCTGAGGGAGATACTGCTGTGACCAATACGAGCAGCCCCGGCGAGCTGGGCAAGCCGCCGAGCGAAGGCGTGAACAAGTCCGTGGACGGCAGCAGCCGGTATGCCGAGCCGTCGCTGTCGCTGGGCATGATCGGCAACTGCGCGATCTCCGCGCTGGTGGATGGCCGCGGGCGCATCGTCTGGTCGTGCCTGCCGCGCTTTGACGGCGATCCGGTCTTCAACGCGCTGCTGGACCCCAGCGAGAACGCCGGCCAGTTCTCGATCGAGCTCGAGGACTTCCACAGTGCCAGGCAGTGGTACGAACCCAATACCGCGGTGCTGCGCACGCGGCTGACCGACACCCATGGCAACTGCCTGGAAATCACCGACTTCGCGCCGCGCTTCTTCCGGCTGGGCCGATATTTCCGCCCGACCACGCTGATCCGGCGCATCCGTCCCGTGCGCGGCGCGCCGCGCGTGCGGGTGGTGGTGGCACCGCGCTTCGAATGGGGTCGCAAGGCGCCGGAGATCACGCGCGGCAGCAGCCATGTGCGCTATACCGGGGAATCGATGACGCTGCGCATGACCACCGATGCGCCGCTGGCGTACGTGCTGTCGCACACGCCGTTCCTGGTCACGCGCGGGCACAACTTCATTTTGGGCCCCGATGAGACCCTGGCGCATGGGGTGGAAGAGATCGCGCGCGATTTCGAGCAGGAAACCACCGCCTACTGGCGCCTGTGGAGCCGCCGGCTGGCGGTGCCGCGCGAATGGCAGGACGCGGTGATCCGCGCCGCCATCACGCTGAAGATGTCGCTGTACGAAGAGACCGGCGCCATCGTCGCGGCGATGACCACCAGCATCCCCGAGGCGCCTGGCAGCGGCCGCAACTGGGACTACCGCTTCTGCTGGCTGCGCGACGCGTTTTTCGTGGTGCGCGCGCTCAACAGCCTGTCCGAGGTCGGCACCATGGAGGACTACCTGCGCTGGCTCTCCAACGTGGTGATGCAGTCGCAGGACGGGCATATCCAGCCGCTGTACGGCATCGGCCTGGAACGCGAGCTGCCCGAGAGCATGCTCGACCATCTGTCCGGCTACCGGGGCATGGGGCCGGTGCGCGTGGGTAACCAGGCGCAGGAACACTTCCAGCATGACGTCTACGGCAACGTGGTGCTGGGCGCGGCGCAGGCCTTCCATGACCACCGGCTGCTGCACCGCGGCGGGCCGGCCGAGTTCGGCCGGCTGGAGGAGGTGGGCGAGCAGGCGGTGAAAGTCTTTGGCACGCCCGACGCCGGCATGTGGGAGTTGCGCACGCGCGCCCGCGTGCATACCTCGTCGGCGCTGATGAGCTGGGCCGCGTGCGACCGGCTGGCCAAGGTCGCCGAGAAGCTGCAGATCCCGGAGCGCGCGGCCTACTGGCACGACCATGCCAGGCGCATGAAGGAACAGATCCTGGCCGAGTCGTGGAGCGAATCGCGGCAGGCCTTTGCCGAAAGCTTCGGCGGGCGCGAGCTCGACGCCAGCGTGCTGCTGATGGCCGAGGTCAACTTCATCGATCCGCGCGACCCGCGCTTTATCGCCACGGTGAAAGCGCTGGAGACTTCGCTGTGCGACGGGCCGTATATGCGCCGCTACGAGGCGCCCGACGATTTCGGCAAGCCCGAGACCGCGTTCAATATCTGCACCTTCTGGCGCATCGACGCGCTGGCGCGCATCGGCCGGCGCGAAGAGGCGCGCGAGATCTTCGAAGCGATGCTCGCGGCGCGCAACCCGCTCGGCTTGCTGTCCGAGGACACCCATCCCGTGACCGGCGAGATGTGGGGCAATTTCCCGCAGACCTACTCGATGGTCGGGCTGATCAATGGCGCGATGCGGCTGTCGGCGCCGTGGGACACGGTGATCTGATCCCGCACCCGCGCTCCGGGCATCCCGCACGACAAGAACAAAGGAATCCAGAAACCAACATATGCCAAGACTTGTAGCGGTATCCAACCGTGTCGCAGATCCGCGCAACGTGGCCGCCGGCGGCCTTGCCGTGGCGCTTTCCGAAGCCTTGCGCCAGACCGGCGGGATGTGGTTTGGCTGGAGCGGCAAGGCGCTGGACTCTGCCCAGGGCGGCACCCCCGGCGAAGGCGAGCTGCACCTGCAGCAGGCCGGCAACGTGACGCTGGCCACGGTGGACCTGAGCCGCGAAGACCACGACGCGTATTACCTTGGCTACAGCAACGGCGTGCTGTGGCCGGTGTTCCATTACCGGCTCGACCTCGCCGACTTCGATTCCAACTTCCTCAACGGCTACCGCCGGGTGAACCAGCTGTTCGCGCGCAAGCTCGCGCCGCTGCTCAAGCCCGACGACGTCATCTGGATCCACGACTACCACCTGATCCCGCTGGCCTCGGAGTTGCGCGCGATCGGCTGCGGCCAGAAGATCGGCTTCTTCCTGCACGTGCCGCTGCCGCCGCCGCTGATCCTGGCGGCCATCCCGCAGCATGAGTGGTTGATGCGCGCGCTCTTTGCGTACGACCTGCTCGGCTTCCAGAGCCACGCCGACGTGGAGCATTTTTCGCGCTACGTACAGGCCGAGGCCCAGGCCGAGCCGATGGGCGAGCACCGCTACCGCGCTTTCCATCGCACGGTGCGGGCGCAGGCCTTCCCGATCGGGATCGACGTGGATGAGTTCATCGAACTCGGCCGCGGCGAGGAGGCGCAGGAAACCTACGACATGATGTGCGCCCAGTACGCGCGCCGGCGGCTGCTGCTTGGCATCGACCGGCTCGATTACTCCAAGGGCTTGCCGCAGCGGCTGAAAGCGTTCTACCGGCTGCTGGCGGAATATCCGGAAAACCGGATGAGCGCCACGCTGGTGCAGATCGCCGCGCCTTCGCGCGAGTCGGTCGATGCGTATGTGGACCTGCGCAGCGCGATGGAGCAGCTGACTGGCGCGATCAATGGCGAGTTCGGCGAGCTGGACTGGATGCCGGTGCGGTATATCCATCGCACCACCGCGCGCAAGCGGCTGCCCGGGCTGTGCCGCGCGAGCCGCGTGGCGTTGGTGACGCCGCTGCGCGACGGGATGAACCTGGTGGCCAAGGAGTTTATTGCCGCGCAGGATCCGGAGGATCCGGGCGTGCTGGTGTTGTCGCGTTTTGCCGGCGCGGCGGAACAGTTGAAGGAAGCGCTGCTGGTGAATCCCTACGATACCCATGCGACTGCGCAGGCGATCCAGCAGGCGTTGCATATGCCACTGGCCGAGCGCCAGTCACGGCACCAGAAGCTGCTGGAGCGTATTCGGGTGCAGGATGTGCACTGGTGGAGTGGTGAATTCTTGCGTGCGTTGGCTGAGACTGAGGGCGGTTGAGGTTTTCTTCTGCTTGCCCGCCAGTCGGGGAGTAGGACTATGAGTGAAGATCTGGCATCGCAAATTTGCACGCCGTGCCGCGGCGGGGTTCCGCCGTTGACGCCTGACGAGGCTGAGGCGTTATTGCCGCAGGCACCGGGATGGGATTTGGTGGATGGGGCTACGCGGCTGGAGAGGCGGTTTGCTTTTCCCAATTTCGCCGAGGCGCTGGCGTTTGTTGCCCGCGTTGGTCAGCTGGCGGAAGAGCAGGGGCATCATCCGGAGATCAGTTTTGGGTGGGGGCATGCCACGGTGTCGTGGCGAACCAAGAAGATCAAGGGGCTGCATCGGAATGATTTCATTATGGCGGTGAAGACGGGGGAGTTGGTGGGGTAGGGTGTTTATTTTGATAGTGCCTTGCGGCTGGCATCAGGTGGATATCAAATATCCACCTGATGCCGGCCCGCAGGGAAAAAATCACCCCATATCCCCCGGCGTATCAATATCCCGAAACGCCCCCTCATCCTCGGTCAATATCCGTGTCACCGGTTTTCCCTGAAGAAAACCCCGCGCCCCTTCATCCCCATCCAGCTTCAGCAGGTCGTCCCGCCAGGCAGCACCGAAGCCCACGGGATGCCCGCGCTGGCCATTGCGCCATGGCGCGGCAATCGTTTCAGGGGTGGTGATCGTCAGCGCCACCGCCCGTACCAGTTCCAACGGCAGCCAGGGCATATCAGCAAGCGCAACCACCCATCCCCGCGCATCAGGCGTCGCCGCCACCGCCGCGCGCAGCGCGGCACCCATGCCCTGCTCGGCGTCGGCCGATTCGAGCACACGGCACCCCCCGCGCCTGAGCTCTTCCGCCAGCGCGGGATTTCCCGGCCGGATCACCGCAATCGAATCCGGCAACGCCGCCGCCAACGTACGCGCACTGCGCCAGGCAACCGTGCGCCCACCGGGCAACACTTCAAGCAACTTGTTCCGCTTGCCGGCAGCATCAAACCGCCGGCCAAAACCCGCCGCCAGCAAAATCCCGGTAGGCAGGTCGGTGCGAAGCAAGGGAGCATTGGGAGCGGCAGTCATGGCGGGCACTCGGCTATCACGCGTCAGGTCGACGGACCAGGGGAAACATCGCAGCTGCTGCCGGTGCTGGCAGCCATCTCGCGCGCGGCCTTGGCGCCTTCCACCTGCAGGATGTCCGGCAGCGACACATGGTTCTTGGCCGCAACCACTTCGGCCAGAATCGAGATGGCGATTTCCGGCGGCGTACGGCTGCCAATATAGATGCCAACCGGCCCATGCAGCCGCGCCAGCTGCAACTCGGTCAGATCGAATTCCTTCAGCCGCTCGCGCCGCGCCTGGTTGTTGCGGCGCGAACCCAGGGCTCCCACATAGAAAGCCCTGGTGCGCAGCGCTTCCATCAGCGCCAGATCATCCAGCTTGGGATCGTGCGTCAGCGCAATCACCGCACAGCGCTCGTCCAGCTTCATGTCCATCACGGTGTCGTCCGGCATGGTGCGCACCATGGTCACGCCCGGGATATCCCAGGTTTCCGTGTACTCCTCGCGCGGATCGCACACGGTGACCTGGAAGCCCAGTCCCACGGCGATCTGGCACAAGTACTTCGACAACTGCCCCGCGCCGATCACCAGCATGCGGTAGCGCGGGCCGTGGATGGTCAGCAGCGTCTTGCCGTCGAAGACCAGCCCGTCGGTGGCACTGGCCGGCCCCAGCGTGGCCACACCCGTAGCCATGTCGAGCGTGCGCGCGACCAGCCGGCCGTTTTCCATGGCATCGAGCAATTCGGCGATGCCGCTGGACGGCTTGAGCGGCTCGGCGACCAGTTCGATGGTGCCGCCGCAGGGCAGCCCGAACCGGTGGGCTTCCTCGGCGCTGATGCCGTACTTGATGGCCTCGGGCTGGTCCGACGTGATGCCTTGCCGGCGCACGCGGTCGATGATGTCGTCTTCGATGCAGCCGCCCGAGACCGAGCCGACCACCAGGCCATCATCACGCACCGCCAGCATCGCGCCCTCGGGGCGGGGCGACGAGCCCCAGGTGCGCACTACCGTGACCAGCAGCACGCGATGGCCCTGTTGCTGCCAGTGCACGCTGTTCTTCAGGACTTCGAGATCCACGCTGTCCATGATCGTTTCCGCTTCGGTTCCTCTGTCTGTTCATTCTCGCCGGCGGCTGCGGCGGGGGCGCCCTCGGCCGCTGGCGTATCTTGTGTGGTTTCCGGTGTGACCGCCTCGGTGAAGCGCGCAAAGAAGGTATCAGCCAGCTTGCGCGCCGCGGCGTCCACCAGCCGCGAGCCGATCTGTGCGATCTTGCCTCCCACATGGGCGTCGACGGTGTACGTCAGCACGGTCTCGTCGCCGTCAGGCTCCAGTTTCACGCGGGCAGTACCCTTGCCGAATCCGGCCGCGCCACCCTGGCCGTCGAAGCGGATGGTGTAGCTGTCCGGAGCCTGGATGTCCTCCAGCGCCATGCGGCCCTTGAAGCGCGCCTTGACCGGGCCTACCGCGGCCGTCATGGCCACCTGGTAGGCATTGTCGCCGTCGGGCTCGATACTCTCACATCCGGGGATGCATTGCTTGAGCAGCGCGGTGTCGTTGAGCGCTTCCCATGCCACCTGCTGGGGAATCGGCAGGCGCTGGCTCTGGTTCATTTCCATGGCGGGGCTTCCTTTCTCGATGGGTGAGGGGCGCCGGCCCGCGCGGGGCCGCCCTGGTCGGACAGCAGGGATTCGAGCGCCAGCAGGCTATCCAGGTTGTGCGCCGGACGCAGCGCGTCGACATGCGGCAGGATCGCCTGCACGCCGCGCGCCTGCGGCGTGAATCCAGGGTAGCGCAGCAGCGGGTTGAGCCAGACGATGCGGTGCGCAAAGCGGCGCAAGCGAGCCATTTCGTCGCCGAGCAGGTCGATATGCTCGTGGTCGAGCCCGTCGGTAACCAGCAGCACGGTGGCGCGCCCGGACAGCGTGCGGCGCGCCCAGTGGCGGTTGAAGCTCGCCAGCGCGGCGCCGATGCGGGTGCCGCCGGCCCAGTCGCGCACCTGGGCGGTGATGACGGCGACGGCTTCGTCGGGGTCGCGTTCGCGCAGCGAGCGGGTGATGTTGGTCAGCCGGGTGCCGAACAGGAACACCGACAGCCGCTCGCGCGACTGCATCAGCGCATGGCAGAAGTACAGCACCGCGCGCGAGTACTGGCTCATCGAGCCGGATATGTCGAGCAGCAGCACCAACGGCGGCTTGCGCTCGGCGTGCTTGCGGAATTTCCAGCGCAGCCATTCTCCGTGCTGGCGCACCGCCAGCCGCGCGCTGGCGCGCAGGTCGGCGTGGGTGCCGCAGGTGGCGGCGCGCAGCCGGCGCGTGCGCTGCAGTGCAAGGTGCGTGCGCCGGGTGCGTACCAGGTGCTGCAGCGCACGCCATTCCTGCGCGGTCAGGGTTTCGAAGTCGCGCTGCGCCAGCCGTTCCTGGTCGGAGAAGGTCAGCGGCACGTGGATGCGTTCCGCCTCTGTCTGCGCCGGGTGCGATGGCATTTCCGGCTGGCGCGCGGCCAGCGCATCGGCGAGCCGGTTGCTGCGCCTGGGCGGCGGCGCCCCCGCGTCGACGCGCGGCAGCAGCAGCGCGCGCAGCTTGCCTTCCCAGTCGGGATCGCGCCAGAACAGGTCGAAGGCGGCGTCGAACAGCGGCCGCTGGTCGGGGCCGGACAGCACCAGTGCCGCCAGCGCGGCGCGCACGTCGTCGCGCCGGCCGATGTCGACCAGGCGCAGCGCGGTCAGCGCATCGACAGCGTGCGCCGGCGACAGGGCGAAGCCGCCGTCGCGCAGCAGCCGCATGAAGTGGGTGACGTTGCGCGCCAGCACCGGCAGTCCTGCTTGCGGACCGCCGCTACGCGCCGCGGCGTGCAGCATGGGCACGGTTCAGCCTCCCGGCCCGGCGCCTGCCAGCAGGTCCGCCACGGTGGGGCCGTCGACGCGCGCCAGGTCGTCCTGGTACTTGAGCAGCACGCCGAGCGTGTCGCGCACCGATTGCGGGTCGAGCTCGGTCACTCCCAGCGCCGCCAGCGCGCGGCACCAGTCGATGGCCTCGGCGATGCCGGGCGCCTTGAACAGGTCGATGCCGCGCAGCCGGTGCACGAAGTCGATTGCCTGCGCCTGCAGCGCGGCGGCGGCCTCGGGCGCGCGCGCGGCGACGATCTGCAGTTCGCGGTCGCGTTCGGGATAGCCCACCCACTGGTACAGGCAACGGCGCTTGAGCGCGTCGTGGACCTCGCGCGTGCGGTTGGAGGTGATCACGATCAGCGGGGGCCGCTCGGCGCGGATCACGCCGATTTCGGGAATCGAAACCTGGAATTCGGACAGCACCTCAAGCAGGAAGGCCTCGAACGGTTCGTCGGCGCGGTCGATCTCGTCGATCAGCAGCACCCGCGGCACGCCAGGTGCGGCGGGATCGGGCAGCAGCGACTCCAGCAGCGGGCGCTTGAGCAGGTAGTCGTCGTGGTACAGCGATTGCGCCTCGGGCCGCTCGCCACGGGCTTCGGCCAGGCGCAGCGCCATGATCTGGCGGGGGTAGTCCCATTCATACAGAGCGCTGGCGGCGTCGAGTCCTTCATAGCACTGCAGCCGCAGCAGCCGCGTGCCGAGCACGCCTGCCATCGCCTGCGCCAGCGCGGTCTTGCCGACGCCGGGCTCGCCTTCGAGGAACAGCGGGCGCTGCATGCGCAGGGCAAGGTAGAGCACCGTGGCGGTTTCGCGGTCGGCGAAGTATTGCTGGTGTTCGAGCTGGGCGAGGGTGTCGTCGATGGAGGTGGGGAGCATGGGGCGATCTATATTGCCGACGCGTCTCGCACGCCAGCGGTTTGCTCCCCTCTCCCGCCTGCGGGAGAGGGGAGACCACAACGGGAGCGGCGAAGCGCCACTAGCCTTTCCCGGCCGCCTCCACCGCCCTGGCCGCCAGCACCGGAATCAGATGCGCCCGGTACTCCGCCGACGCATGCAGGTCGGTATTCAGCTGCCCCGCATCGACCTTCACCCCACGCGCCGCCTGCGCGCTGAAGTTGGCGGAAAGCGCCTGCTCCAGCGGCTGGCACCGGAACACGCTGTCGGCAGCCCCGGTGACCGCCACGCGCACCGTACTCCCGAAGCGCGCCACCATCACCCCCACCAGCGCAAAGCGCGATGCCGGATTGTGGAATTTCACATACGCCGCCTGGTCGGGAATCGGAAAGCGCACCGCGGTAATCAGCTCATCCGGCTCCAGCGCGGTCTCATACAGCCCCTTGAAAAAGTCATCCGCCGCGATGCTGCGCCGGTCCGTGACCACGGTGGCGCCCAGCCCCAGCACCGCCGCCGGATAGCAGGCCGCCGGATCATCATTCGCCAGCGCGCCGCCGATGGTTCCCATCGCGCGCACCTGGCGGTCGCCAATGCCGCCGGCCAGCGCCGCCAGCGCCGGGATGCGCTGGCGCACCTCGGCGTTCTCGGCCACGTCGGCATGGCGCGCGGCAGCGCCGATGACGATCTCTTTGCCATCGACGCGAATCTCGGCCATGCCGGGGATGCGCGCCACGTCGACCAGCGTCGAAGGCGATGCCAGCCGCAGCTTCATCGCCGCCAGCAGGCTCTGGCCGCCGGCAAGGAACTTGGCATCGGGATCGGCCTTGAGCCTGGCCACCGCCGCCTTGGCATCCGCGGCGCGTTCAAAGTTGAATGCGTACATGTCGGTTTCCTTTGCGGTGCGGGTCAGGGGCGCGCGGCCTGGATCGCCTGCCATACGCGATGCGGCGTGGCGGGCATCTGCACATCCTTCACGCCCAGCGGCGACAGCGCGTCGATCAGGGCGTTGATAAACGCCGGCGGCGAGCCGATCGCGCCGGCCTCGCCGCAGCCCTTCACGCCCAGCGGGTTGTGCGTGCACGGTGTGCCGCTGGCGGTCTCGACGGTGAAGTCGGGCAGGTCGCCCGCGCGCGGCATGGCGTAGTCCATGTACGAGCCGGTCAGCAACTGGCCGCTGTCGTCGTACACGCACTGCTCCAGCATGGCCTGGCCCAGCCCCTGGCCGATGCCGCCATGCACCTGGCCTTCGACGATCATCGGGTTGATGATGTTGCCGAAGTCATCCACCGCGGTGAACTTGACCACCTGCGACTCGCCCGTGTCGGGATCGACTTCGACCTCGCACACATAGGCGCCGGACGGATAGGTGAAGTTGGTCGGGTCGTAGAACGCGTTTTCGTTCAGGCCCGGTTCCAGCTTGTCGAGCGGGTAGTTGTGCGGCACGTAGGCGCTCAGCGCGACCTCGCCGAAGGTCTTGGTCCGGTCCGTGCCCGCCACGCGGAACACGCCGTTGCTGAACTCGATGTCGTTGTCCGACGCCTCCAGCAGGTGCGCGGCGATCTTCTTGGCCTTGGCTTCGATCTTGTCGAGCGCCTTGACGATGGCCGAGCCGCCCACCGCCAGCGAGCGCGAGCCGTAGGTGCCCATGCCGAACGGCACGCGCCCGGTGTCGCCGTGCACGATCTCGACCTGGTCGAGCTGCAGCCCCAGGCGGTCGGCCACCACTTGCGCGAAGGTGGTCTCGTGCCCCTGGCCGTGGCTGTGCGAGCCGGTGAAGACCGTCACGGTGCCGGTCGGGTGCACGCGGATTTCGCCGACTTCGAACAGCCCCGCGCGTGCGCCGAGTGCTCCGGCGATGTTGGAAGGTGCGAGACCGCACGCTTCGATGTAGCAGGAATAGCCGAGGCCACGCAGCTTGCCGCGCTGCTTCGCTTCATCGCGCCGTGCCGGGAATCCCTTGACGTCGGCCAGTTCCTGCGCGCGCGCCAGGCAGGGCTCGTAGTCGCCGGTATCGTAGGTCAGCCCCACCGGGGTGGCATACGGGAACTGCCGGATGAAGTTCTTGCGGCGCAGTTCGGCCGGATCCGTCTTCAGCTCGTGCGCGGCGGTTTCGACCAGCCTTTCGACCACGAAGGTCGCTTCGGGCCGTCCCGCGCCGCGGTAGGCATCGACCGGCGCGGTGTTGGTGAACACCGCCTTGACCTCCGCATAGATCGCCGGCGTGGAGTACTGGCCGGCCAGCAGCGTCGCGTACAGGATGGTCGGCACGCTGCTGGCGAAGGTCGACAGGTACGCGCCCATGTTGGCGACCGTATGCACGCGCATCGCCAGGAACTTGCCGTCGGCATCGAGCGCCAGCTCGGCCTTGGTCACGTGGTCGCGGCCGTGCGCGTCGGTCAGGAAGGACTCGCTACGGTCGGCGGTCCACTTGACCGGGCGGCCGACCTTCTTCGATGCCCACGTCAGCGCCACGTCTTCCGGATACAGGAAGATCTTGGAACCGAAGCCGCCGCCCACGTCGGGCGCGATGATGCGCAGCCGCGATTCCGGCAGCCCCAGCACGAACGCGCCCATCAGCAGGCGTTCGACGTGCGGGTTCTGGTTGGCAACGTAGACGGTGTAGCTGTCGTCCTGGCGCGTATAGCTGGCGTTGACCGCGCGCGGCTCGATCGCGTTGGGGATGAGCCGGTTGTTGACGATCTCCAGCGTGGTCACGTGCGCGGCCTTGGCAAAGGCGGCGTCGGTGGCGGCCTTGTCGCCGTGGCCCCAGGTGTAGCAGGTGTTGGCCGGCACGTCGTCGTGCACCAGCGTCGAAGCCGACGCCGCATCCGCGGCGCGGACCACGGCGGGCAGCTCTTCGTAGTCGACGTCGATCTTCTCGGCTGCGTCGCGTGCCTGCAGCAGCGTCTCGGCGATCACCAGCGCCACCTGGTCGCCCACGTGGCGCACCTTGCCCTGTGCGATCACCGGGTGCGGAGGCTCTTTCATCGGCGAGCCATCGATGCTGTGGATCAGCCAGCCGCAGGGCAGGCCGCCCACCTTGTCGGCGGCGAGGTCGTCGCCGGTCAGCACGGCGATCACGCCGGGCGCGGCCAGCGCCTCAGTCTTGTCGATCGAGCGGATGCGCGCGTGCGCATACGGCGAGCGCAGGAAATACGCGTAGCTCTGCTGCGGCAGCACGATGTCGTCGGTGTACTGGCCGTTGCCCGTCAGGTAGCGGTAGTCTTCCTTGCGCTTGACCGGTGCGCCTACCAGGCGCCCGGGGGTGTCGTGTGTGTCGGGTGCGTTCATGGCGTCTCCCCTTATTCCGCGCTGGCGGCCGTGCCCTGCATGGCCGCCTGGCCCTGCTGCACCGCACGCACGATGTTGTGGTAGCCGGTGCAGCGGCACAGGTTGCCTTCCAGGTGCGCGCGGATGGTCGCGGCGTCGGCGCCGGGATGTTCCCGGACCAGCGCGGTCGCGCTCATCACCATGCCCGGCGTGCAGAAGCCGCATTGCAGCCCGTGGCATTCGCGGAAGGCTTCCTGCATCGGGTGCAGGCCATTGCCAGGCTTGTCGCCTGCCAGCCCTTCGATGGTGGTCACGGTGGCGCCGTCCGCCTGCAGCGCCAGGATGTTGCACGACTTGACCGCCCGGCCATCCATATGGACCGTGCAGGCGCCGCACTGCGCGGTGTCGCAGCCAACGTGCGTGCCGGTCAGGCGCAGCTGTTCGCGCAGGAACTGGACCAGAAGGGTGTTGGGTTCTACCTGCGCGTCAACGGGCTTGCCGTTGACCGTCAGGCGGATCGGAATCGCCATGCTTGTCTCCATGTGGGGTGGACGCGCATGACCAATTCCCAGATCCCGAAAGCAACTGCGCGGGACTGGCCACGACGCGGTACTGCCGCTTGGTATTGCCGCTCAGGACGGCTATAGGACGGCTAATTCGTGATATTGGTGCTGCTGCTGCAACTGCTCCAGGTGCGCCAGCGAACGCTGGGGCCGGCGCATTGGCACGGCCGGCGAACGTTTGGCCGCGACAGGCTCTAACAGTTAATCACAAATCCCTGACAGGTGCCATGAGGTTTGCCCGCGCCCCAACCGGGGTAGGGCGCCTCGCTTCGGACTGACCGGGCCGCTGCTAGAATGGCCCGGCCCTCCTGCCTGCCCCGACATGGAAGCCTTCTTCGACTGGCTGTTTCAAACCGTCGCCTTGCCCAAGGTGGGCCTGCCCGCGATCTTCGTGGTCAGCCTGGTGTCGGCCACGCTGCTGCCGCTGGGCTCGGAGCCGGCCGTGTTCGGCTACGTCAAGCTCAATCCCGAGATGTTCTGGCCGGCGATCCTGGTGGCCACCGCCGGCAATACCGTGGGCGGCGCGATCGACTGGTGGCTGGGCTATGCTGCCAAGCTGGCGCTGGTGCGCTACCACCTGCGGCGCCGGGCGCGCGAGCACGAGCTGGAGCATGAACAGCACCGCGAGCACGCACGCAAGCCGCCCAAGCCCAAGCTGGACGCCAGGTATTTCCGCTGGATGCGCCGGCTGGGTCCGCCCACGCTGCTGCTCTCGTGGTTGCCGGGCATCGGTGATCCATTGTGCACGCTGGCCGGCTGGCTGCGGCTGTCGTTCTGGCCGAGCCTGGCCTGGATGGCGATTGGCAAGTTCCTGCGCTACCTGGCGATGACGGCCAGCTTGCTATGGATCCCGGACAGTTTTTGGCAGAACATTGCGCAAACGGTCAAGTCTTTCTTCTGATAAAAGTGCGCTACAGGCCTTGTTTTGGGTGATGTCATCGCCGCCGGGTCACGCCTAATCCCTTGTTCCGACAAGGATTCCGCTTTGTTGCGGTGCGGCGAAACCGGGCCTTGCAGTACAATCGCCCTTTAATGAACGATTCGCGCACTGTCCCCGTGCGCAGCAGGAAGCGGTCCCCTCCATGAACGCCCCACTCGTGCTCGACGCCAAGCTCGCCGCGCAGGACGCCCCGCCGCGCCTGCGTGAAATTCCTTATAACTACACGTCCTTCTCGGACCGCGAGATTGTCATCCGGCTGCTGGGCGAGGAAGCCTGGCGCATCCTGGACGAGCTGCGCAGCGAGCGCCGCACCGGCCGCTCCGCCCGCATGCTGTACGAGGTGCTGGGCGATATCTGGGTGGTTCGCCGCAATCCCTACCTGCAGGACGACCTGCTGGAAAATCCCAAGCGCCGCCAGATGCTGGTCAGCGCGCTGCACCACCGCCTGAACGAGATCGAGAAGCGCCGCGCCGCCGACCGTGCCGAGCACGCCGAGCCCGCCGCCGAGGACCGCTCGCACCGCGTGGAGCAGCTGGTCGCCTTCGCCAAGCAGGCGATCGAAGACTTCAAGAACGAATTCGCCGCCGCCTACGACCTGCGCAAGCGCGCGCAGCGCGTGCTGGGCCGCGTCACGCAGAAGGACAACATCAAGTTCGATGGCCTGTCGCGCGTGTCGCACGTGACCGACGCCACCGACTGGCGCGTGGAATACCCGTTCGTGGTGCTGACGCCGGATACCGAGGAAGAGATCGCCGGCCTGGTCAAGGGCTGCTTCGAGCTTGGCCTGACCATCATCCCGCGCGGGGGCGGCACCGGCTACACCGGCGGCGCCGTGCCCCTGACGCCGATGAGCGCGGTGATCAATACCGAGAAGCTGGAACAGCTGGGGCCGGTCGAGCAGACCGACCTGCCGGGCGTGTCGCACAAGGTCGCGACCATCTTCTCCGGCGCCGGCGTGGTGACGCGCCGCGTCGCCGATGCCGCCGATCGCGCTGGCCTGGTGTTCGCGGTCGATCCGACTTCGATCGACGCTTCGTGCATCGGCGGCAACGTCGCCATGAACGCCGGCGGCAAGAAGGCCGTGCTGTGGGGCACCGCGCTCGACAACCTGGCCTGGTGGCGCATGGTGGACCCGGAGGGCAACTGGCTGGAAATCACCCGGCTGGACCACAACCTGGGCAAGATCCACGACGTGCCGGTGGCCACCTTCGAGCTGAAGTGGTCGGACGGCAACCGCGCCCCGGGAGAGAAGGTGCTGCGCACCGAGACGCTCGCCATCGAAGGCCGCAAGTTCCGCAAGGAAGGCCTGGGCAAGGACGTTACCGACAAGTTCCTGGCCGGCCTGCCCGGCGTGCAGAAGGAAGGCTGCGACGGCATCATCACCAGCGCGCGCTGGATCCTGCACCGCATGCCGAAGTTCATCCGCACCGTATGCCTGGAGTTCTTCGGCCAGGCGCGCGACGCCATCCCCAGCATCGTCGAGATCAAGGATTTCCTCGATGCGGAGACCAAAAAGCCCGGCGGCGCCATCCTGGCCGGCCTGGAGCACCTGGACGAGCGCTATCTGCGCGCGGTCGGCTACGCCACCAAGAGCAAGCGCAACGCCTTCCCGAAGATGGTGCTGATCGGCGATATCGTCGGCGACGATGAAGACGCCGTGGCGCGCGCCACCTCGGAAGTGATCCGCATGGCCAACGGCAAGAGCGGCGAAGGCTTTATCGCCGTCAGCCCCGAGGCCCGCAAGAAGTTCTGGCTCGACCGCTCGCGCACCGCCGCGATCGCGAAGCACACCAACGCCTTCAAGATCAACGAAGACGTGGTGATCCCGCTCAACCGCATGGGCGAGTACACCGACGGCATCGAGCGCATCAATATCGAGCTGTCGATCAAGAGCAAGCTGCAGCTGGTCGATGCGCTGGAAGCGTTCTTCGCGCGCGGCAACCTGCCGCTGGGCCGCAGCGACGACGCCAACGAAATCCCCAGCGCCGAGCTGCTGGAGGACCGCGTGCAGCACGCGCTGACGCTGCTGCGCGAGATCCGCGCGCGCTGGCGCTATCTGCAAGACCACCTCGACACGCCGCTGGCGCAGGCCAAGGCCTCGCTGATCGGGCACGGGCTGGGCCTGCTGGGCCAGGAATTCGAAGCGCGGCTGCACCTGCAGCCGGACGCCAGCGTGTTCCACCTGCTGCAGGACCGCACCATCCGCGTGTCGTGGAAGAACGAGATCCGCGCCGAGCTGCGCAAGATCTTCAACGGCGGCGAATTCAAGCCGATCCTGGACGAGGCCCAGAAGATCCACAAGCAGGTGCTGCGCGGCCGCGTCTTCGTGGCGCTGCACATGCACGCCGGCGACGGCAACGTGCACACCAACATCCCGGTCAACTCCGACGACTACGACATGCTGCAGGACGCGCACCGCGCGGTGGCCCGCATCATGGACCTGGCGCGTTCGCTGGACGGCGTGATCTCGGGCGAGCACGGCATCGGCATCACCAAGCTTGAGTTCCTGACCGAGGAAGAGATCGGCGATTTCCGCGCCTACAAGCAGAAGGTCGACCCGCAGGGCCGCTTCAACAAGGGCAAGCTGCTGCCGGGCGCCGACCTGCGCAATGCCTACACGCCGTCGTTCGGCCTGATGGGGCATGAGTCGCTGATCATGCAGCAGAGCGACATCGGCGCCATTGCCGAAAGCGTCAAGGACTGCCTGCGCTGCGGCAAGTGCAAGCCGGTGTGCGCCACGCACGTGCCGCGCGCCAACCTGCTGTACAGCCCGCGCAACAAGATCCTGGCGACCTCGCTGCTGGTCGAGGCCTTCCTGTACGAAGAGCAGACCCGCCGCGGCATCTCGGTCAAGCACTGGGACGAGTTTTCCGACGTGGCCGACCACTGCACGGTGTGCCACAAGTGCGTGACGCCGTGCCCGGTCAAGATCGACTTCGGCGACGTGTCGATGAACATGCGCAACCTGCTGCGCAAGATGGGGCAGAAGAAGTTCAACCCCGGCACCGCGGCGTCGATGTTCTTCCTCAATGCGACCAACCCCGAGACCATCAACCTGACCCGCAAGGTCATGATCGACTGGGGCTACAAGGCGCAGCGCCTGGGCAACGAGGTGCTGAAGAAGCTGGCGAAGAAGCAGACCGCGCACCCGCCCGCCACCGTGGGCAAGCCGCCGGTGCGCGAGCAGGTGATCCACTTCATCAACAAAAAGATGCCGGGCAACCTGCCCAAGAAGACCGCGCGCGCGCTGCTCGACATCGAAGACAACGAGATCGTGCCGATCATCCGCGACCCGAAGGCGACCACGCCGGAATCGGAAGCGGTGTTCTACTTCCCGGGCTGCGGCTCGGAGCGGCTGTTCTCGCAAGTGGGGCTGGCCACGCAGGCGATGCTGTGGCACGTCGGCGTGCAGACCGTGCTGCCGCCGGGCTACCTGTGCTGCGGCTATCCCCAGCGCGGCAGCGGCCAGTACGACAAGGCCGAGAAGATCGTCACCGACAACCGCGTGCTGTTCCACCGCGTGGCCAACACGCTGAACTACCTCGACATCAAGACCGTGGTGGTCAGCTGCGGCACCTGCTACGACCAGCTCGCCGGGTACGAATTCGAGAAGATCTTCCCCGGCTGCCGCATCATCGACATCCACGAGTACCTGCTGGAAAAGGGCGTCAAGCTGGAGGGCGTGACCGGTACGCGCTACATGTACCACGACCCCTGCCACACGCCGATCAAGACCATGGATCCGACCAGGCTGGTCAACGACCTGATGGGCGGCAACCCCGGGCTGGGCAAGATCGAGAAGAACGAGCGCTGCTGCGGCGAGTCGGGCACGCTGGCGGTGACGCGTCCTGACATTTCGACGCAGGTCCGCTTCCGCAAGGAAGAGGAAATGACCAGGGGCGCCGACAAGCTGCGTGCCGACGGTTTCACCGGTGACGTCAAGATCCTGACCAGCTGCCCGTCGTGCCTGCAGGGCCTGTCGCGCTACAAGGAAGATGCGTCGGTGCAGGCGGATTACATCGTGATCGAGATGGCGAAGCACCTGCTGGGCGAGAACTGGATGCCTGAGTACGTGGCGAAGGCCAACGCGGGTGGCATCGAGCGGGTGCTGGTGTAAGACCCGCTGACTCTTCCCGCTGGTTTGCTCCCCTCTCCCCCAACCCCTCTCCCGCAGGCGGGAGAGGGGAGACAACACTCAGCGTGAAAGGTAGCGCGCCGCATGATCAAGAGTCCCAACTGCCCCCTTTGCGAAACCGACGGCGGCGAACTCATCTGGATGGGCGACCGCGCCCGCCTGATCCTGGTCGAGCATGACCGCTTTCCCGGTTTCTGCCGCATCGTCTGGAACGACCACGTGGCCGAGCTGACCGACCTGGACGAGGCCGACCAGGCCTGGCTGATGCGGCTGGTGGCGCGCGTGGAGCGCGTGGTGCGCGAGGTGATGGCGCCCGACAAGGTCAACCTGGCGGCGTTCGGCAACATGGTGCCGCACCTGCACTGGCACATCATCCCGCGCTACCGCTGGGACACGCATTTCCCCGAGGCAATCTGGGCGGCGCCGCAGCGCGCGGCGGACAGCGTGCGTATGCAGGAGCTGGCCGGCCGGCTGCCGGCGCTGCGCACGGCACTTTCGCTGATCGAAGCTGACGACGCCTGAAGGGGGGCGCGGAACCCGCGCCGGCCCGTAACCGTCTGAATGCTGTTGCCGCCGCGGTCGCGCCCGCGCGCCGCGGCACGAGAACAACAAGCCCGGCCACGCATCCCGCTGGCGGGCCAGAAAGCTGCCGCTATGTCCTCGACCCCCACTTCCGTCACCGTACCGGGCCCGGCCGTTCCCGCCAAGGCCCTCAAGATCCAGAGCCGGCTGCGCATGGCCGCGACCTGGGCGCTGATCAAGCCCTACTGGAAATCCGACGACCGCATCGCCGGCCTCGGCCTGCTCGCGCTGGTGGTCGTGCTCAACCTGGGCATCGTCTATATCAACGTGCTGCTCAACGAGTGGAACCGCGTGTTCTACAACGCGCTGGAGCAGCGCGACTACGCCTCGTTCAAGGTGCTGCTGCTGCGCTTCTCGTGGATAGCGGCATTCTTCATCGTGGCGGCGATCTCGCGCCAGTACTACACCATGATGCTGCAGATGCGCTGGCGTACCTGGATGACGGGCCGCTTCATGGGCCACTGGCTTGGGCACCAGGCCTACTACCGCATCGAACAGACCCGCGCCACCGACAACCCCGACCAGCGGATTGCCGACGACCTGCGCCTGTTCACCGACGGCGCGCTGTCGCTGTCGCTGGGGCTGCTCAACTCGGTGGTGACGCTGCTGTCCTTCGTCGGCATCCTGTGGGCGGTGTCGGGGCCGATCAGCTTTGCGCTGGGCGGCAGGGAATGGACCATCCCCGGCTACATGGTCTGGTTCGCGGCCGGCTATGCGGTGATCGGCTCGCTGGTGGCGCATCTGGTAGGGCGCCCGCTGATCGGGCTGAACTTCCAGCAGGAACAGTACGAAGCGGATTTCCGTTTCACGCTGGTGCGCCTGCGCGAGAACAGCGAGCCGGTGGCGCTGTACCGCGGCGAGCCGACCGAGCAGGCCGGCCTGCGCGCGCGCTTCGACCGCATCCGCGCCAACTGGAACCAGCTGATGCGCTATACGCGGCGGCTGACCTTCGTCAGTTCCGGCTATGCGCAGTTCGCCATCATCTTCCCGATCCTGGTGGCGGCGCCGCGTTACTTCGCCGGCAAGATGACGCTGGGCGGGCTGATGCAGACCAGCTCCGCGTTCGGGCAGGTGCAGGGGGCGCTGTCGTGGTTCGTCGACAGCTATGCCACGCTGGTGGGCTGGAAGGCCGCGGCCAACCGACTGATCGATTTCCAGGAGGCCATCCGCGTGGCCGAACGCCAGGACCTGGCCCCCGGCGGCACGCGCGACGTCGAGGTCGAGCATACCGGCAAGGCGGAGCAAGGCATCGTGATCGACGGCCTCGCGCTGGCGCTGCCGGTACGCGCCGCGCGCGGCAGCGCCGTCGGCCAGCGCCCGCTGGTGGCGCCGTTTTCGCTGTCGGTCGCGCCGGGAGAGCGCTGGCTCGTCAGCGGCCCGTCCGGCTGTGGCAAGAGCGTGCTGTTCCGCGCGCTCGCCGGGATCTGGCCGTATGGCAGCGGCACCGTGACCATGCCCGCGGGCAAGCGCATGCTGTTCCTGCCGCAGCGCAGCTACCTGCCGATCGGCACCCTTGCCGACGCGCTGGCTTACCCGGATGCCGGCACCGAGCACAGCTCGGAATCCCTGCAGGCAGCGCTGCGCCAGGCGCGGCTGGCCGCGTTGACGGACCAGCTCGACGTGTTCGACAACTGGTCGCTGCGGCTGTCTCCGGGCGAGCAGCAGCGGCTGGCGTTCGCGCGCGCGCTGCTGCAGAAGCCCGACTATCTGTTCCTGGACGAGGCCACCAGCGCGCTCGACGAGGACACTGAAGGCGCGATGTACCGGTTGATCGTCGAGTCGCTGCCGGACGCAGCCATCGTCAGTATTGCGCACCGCAGCACGGTGGCGGCCTTCCATGGCCGGCGCCTGCGCTATGTGCCGCAGGATGGGGAGGCCGCGCGGGCTGCGCAAGCCGGCGAGCCTGGGGTAAGCTATCGGGTCGTAAGCGATGCGTGATGCGGCGCGAGGCGGCGCCTGGGGCGCCGCTCGCTCATGCCGCCGCGCCGGATTTCCCCTACAGAGCGCCCGTGACGGGGCCGCGATCATCATGGCTGGCCTGGAAAAAGACACTCCCCATCCCACCGCACTGACCGTCCATACGCAATCACGCGTGCTGGAGGTCGGCTTCGACAATGGCCGCAGCTTCCGCCTGCCGTTCGAGCTGCTGCGCGTGTATTCGCCATCGGCGGAAGTGCAGGGCCATGGCCCCGGGCAGGAAATCCTGCAGACCGGCAAGCGCGACGTCGGCATCGGTGCCGTCGAGCCGGTGGGCAACTACGCCATCCAGATCCGCTTCACCGACGGCCACGACACCGGCATCTATTCGTGGGAATTGCTGTACCGGCTGGGCGACCAGCAGGACGCGCTGTGGCAGGACTACCTGAAGCGGCTGGAAGCCGCCGGCGTCGATCGCGATACCCCCATGCCTGGCGCCGGCGCGGCCGGCGGCCACGGTTGCGGCCACCACCATTGAGCCGCCCCCGACCACCCTGGAGTCTGAGAAATGAGTGAAACCCACTTCGGGTTTGAGAAAGTCGACGAAACGGAAAAAGCCGGCAAGGTCGCCGGCGTGTTCCATTCGGTGGCGAGCAAGTATGACGTCATGAACGACCTGATGTCGGGCGGCATGCACCGGCTGTGGAAGATGTTTACCATCGCCCAGGCCAATGTGCGGCCCGGCCACAAGGTGCTGGATATCGCCGGTGGCACCGGCGACCTGGCCAAGGCGTTCGCGAAGCAGGCCGGCCCGACCGGCCAGGTCTGGCTGACCGACATCAACGAATCGATGCTGCGCGTCGGGCGCGACCGGCTGCTGAACAAGGGCATCATCACGCCGGTGGCGCTGTGCGACGCCGAGAAGATCCCGTTCCCCGACAACTACTTCGACCTGGTCACGGTGGCCTTCGGCCTGCGCAACATGACGCACAAGGAGGCCGCGCTGGCCGAGATGCGCCGCGTGGTCAAGCCGGGCGGCAAGGTCATGGTGCTGGAGTTCTCCAAGGTGTGGAAACCCCTGGAGAAGGCGTACGACGTCTATTCTTTCAAGGTACTGCCCTGGCTGGGCGAGCGCGTGGCAGGGGACGCTCCCAGCTATCGCTATCTCGCGGAATCGATCAGAATGCATCCAGACCAGGTTTCACTTGTACGCTTAATGGAACATGCGGGCCTGGAGAATGTCGAATACTTCAATCTGACGGCCGGAGTGGTGGCGCTCCACGTCGGGCGGAAGTATTAAGAATACTTGAAATTGCCATGCTCGCCCAAATATGGGTGAATCTGACAGGGGATAACAGCATATGTCGTCAATTCGTGGAAAATTCCTGGTGGGGTCGCTGGTCACGGCGCTGGCCGTCGGGATGGCGTTCGACGCCGAGGCCAAGCGCATGGGCGGCTCGCGCAGCATTGGCAAGCAGTCTGAATCGGTGACGCAGCGCCAGCAGACGCAGCCCACCTCGCCCACGCAGCAAGCGCAGCAACCTGCACAGCAGGCGGCGCCGGCCACGGCCGGGGCGGCCGGCGCTGCGGCAGCCGCGGCGCCCAAGCGTAACTGGGGCGGCATCCTGGGCGGCATCGCCGCCGGCCTGGGCATCGGCTGGCTGCTGTCGCACTTGGGCCTGGGCGGCGCGGCGCTGAGCTTCCTGTCCAACCTGATCCTGATCGCGATCGTCGCCTTCGCGGTGATCTGGCTGATCCGCAAGTTCCGCGGTGGCAGCCAGCGCAGCCAGCAGCCCGCGTATGCGGGTGCCGGCAATGCCGGCGGCATGGGCCGCAGCGCCGAGCCGATGCTGCGCCAGCCGGCGGCGACTCCGGCCTCCAACCCGGTGATGCCGGGCGCGGCGGCCGCACCGGTGGCAGCCGATGCCGTGGCCCAGCAGCCGTGGGGCGTGCCGGCCGACTTCGACACCGACAACTTCCTGCGCAACGCGAAGGTCCACTTCGTGCGCCTGCAGGCAGCCTGGGACGCCGGCAACCTCGACGACATCCGCGAATTCACCACGCCGGAAATGTTCGCCGAGATCAAGATGGACCTGTCCGAGCGCGGCGCCGAGGTCAACAAGACCGACGTGGTCACGCTGGAAGGCCAGTTGCTCGGCATCGAGTCGACGCCGGCCCAGCATATCGCCAGCGTTCGCTTCTCCGGCATGATCCGAGAGAAGGCCGGCGAGGCGGCGCAGCCGTTCGCCGAGGTCTGGAACCTGGCCAAGCCGGCGACCGGCACCGGCGGCTGGCTGCTCGCCGGCATCCAGCAGGAGTCGTGATGCCGCGCCTCCGTGGCGAGTGATGCGCCCGGGGGAGTAGCTTAGAATGGAGGCCCACGTGAAAACGTGGGCCTTTCTTGTTTTTGGGCGCCCGGCGTGCAACCTCGCCGGATGCCTCACCGCCAGCCAACCCGCGCTGCCATGAACACTCTGCCTTCCGCCCTGGCCACTCCCGCGATCTCGGCTCTGAACCACCTGCTCGAGCAGGAGCCATGGGCCCGTAACCAGCTCGCGCCATTTGCCGGGCGCGTGATCCGTTTCGATGCCGCCGCCTTCGTCCTGTCGCTGAAGGTGACCGAACACGGCGGCACCGAGCAGGCGCCGGAAGCCGAGGATCCCGCGGTGACGCTGCGCGTGCCGCTGCAGCAGTGGCCCCTGGTTGCCGCCGATGTCGCCGAAGGCGGCCAGGCCGCGGCCATGCGCCATGTGCGCATCGAGGGCGATGCCGAGCTGGCCAACACCGTCTCGGCGCTGGCGCGCAACCTGCGCTGGGATGCCGAGGAAGACCTGTCCCTCGCGCTGCGCGGCATCCTGGGCGGGCCGCTCAGCGACAGCGTGGCGCAGCGCGTGGTCGGCGGCGCGCGCCAGGTCCACGAACAGGCTACGCGCATCGGCCGTGCGCTGGTCGACAACTTCACCGATTACCTGCTGGACGAGCAGCCGACGCTGGTGCGCCACGCGGCGCTGGACGCCTTCGGCGCCGACGTGGGCCAGCTGCGCGACAGCCTCGCCCGGCTGGAGAAGCGGCTGGAAAAGCTCGAGCGCGCCAACGCGGCCGCCAGCGCCGCCGCGCCCGGCCAGCTGCCGTCGCCGCACCGCTGAGTCCGGGCCCCGCCCGCGTCCACCCCATGCCAACCGCTACCCTGACTGCCTGCCCCGGCCCCGAAAAGACTCCCGAATGACCCGCCTCCTGCGCCTTGGCAAGATCCTCTTCGTCATCCTTTACTACGGCCTGGACGAGCTGGTGCTGTCCGGCTTCAGCAACCGCAAGATCCGTTTCCTGGTGCGCGTCATCACCATCGGGCGCAAGCTCGACATGCCGCGCGGCGAGCGCCTGCGGCTGGCACTGACGGCGCTGGGACCGATCTTCGTCAAGTTCGGCCAGGTCCTGTCGACGCGGCGCGACCTGATGCCGCCCGACATCGCCGACGAGCTGGCGAAGCTGCAGGACCAGGTGCCGCCGTTCGACTCGGCGGTGGCGGTCAGGATCATCGAGCGCTCGCTGGGGCGGCCGATTGCCCAGCTGTTCGAGACCTTCGAGCACCAGCCGGTGGCCAGCGCCTCGATCGCGCAGGTCCACTTCGCCACGCTCAAGGGCGGCCCCAACCACGGCCGCGAGGTCGCGGTGAAGGTGCTGCGCCCGGGCATGCTGCCGGTGATCGACAGCGACCTGGCGCTGATGCGCGACATGGCCACCTGGATGGAGCGCTTCTGGGCCGACGGCAAGCGCCTGAAGCCGCGCGAGGTGGTGGCCGAGTTTGACAAATACCTGCACGACGAACTCGACCTGATGATCGAGGCGGCCAACGCCAGCCAGCTGCGCCGCAACTTTGCCGACACCAGCCTGCTGCTGGTGCCCGAGGTGTTCTGGGACTGGTGCAGCAGCTCGGTGTTCGTGATGGAGCGCATGCACGGCATCCCGATCTCGCGCACCGAATCGCTGAAGGCCGCGGGCGTGGACATGCACCAGCTGGCGGAGGAGGGCGTCGAGATCTTCTTCACCCAGGTGTTCCGCGATGGCTTCTTCCATGCCGACATGCACCCGGGCAACATCCTGGTGTCGGTGCAGCCGGAGTCCTTCGGCCGCTATATCGCGCTGGACTTCGGCATCGTCGGCGCGCTGTCGGAGTTCGACAAGAATTATCTGGCGCAGAACTTTATCGCCTTCTTCCGGCGCGACTACCACCGCGTGGCGCTGCTGCACGTGGAATCCGGCTGGGTGCCGCCCGAGACCCGCGTGGAAGAGCTGGAAAGTGCGGTGCGCGCGTGCTGCGAGCCGTACTTCGACAAGCCGCTGAAGGAAATCTCGCTGGGCATGGTGCTGATGCGCCTGTTCCAGACCTCGCGCCGCTTCAATGTCGAGATCCAGCCGCAGCTGGTGCTGCTGCAGAAGACGCTGCTCAATATCGAAGGGCTGGGCCGCCAGCTCGATCCGGACCTGGACCTGTGGAAGACCGCCAAGCCGTTCCTGGAGCGCTGGATGTATGAGCAGGTCGGCTGGAAGGGCGCCTGGGAGCGGGTCAAGGTCGAAGCGCCGCAGTGGGCCAAGATGCTGCCGGACTTCCCGCGGCTGGCGCACCAGTTCCTGGAGCGGCGCGCGCTGGCCGGCAACGGCGGGCAGGACAAGCTGCTGGCGCAGCTGGTGGCCGAGCAGCGCCGCACCAACCGGCTGCTGGGCACGGCGCTGCTGCTGGCCGGCGGCTTTATCGCCGGCATCGTGCTGACGCACGTGCTGGCGTGGGGCGGCTACTGACAAGCGACCCGCTATATAAGTAAGCAAGCAAGCGAGGAGACAGACCCCATGGCCGACGTGCCCAAGCCCGCTCCGGCGTTCAGCACGCGCAACGCCGCCGACCCCTCGTTCTGGGACGAGCGCTTCGCGCAGGATTACACGCCCTGGGACGCGGGCGGCGTGCCGGACGAGTTCAGCCAGTTCATCGCCGGCCGCGCGCCTTGCCCGACGCTGGTGCCGGGCTGTGGCAACGGCTGGGAGGCAGCCTGGCTGTTCGAGCAGGGCTGGCCGGTGACGGCGATCGATTTTTCGGCCCAGGCGGTGGCGTCGGCCAAGCGCGCGCTGGGCCCGGCCGGGGTAGTGGTGCAGCAGGCCGATTTCTTTACCTTTACGCCCCAGCCGCAGTGCCAGCTGGTCTACGAGCGCGCCTTCCTGTGCGCGCTGCCGCCGGCGATGCGGGCGGCCTATGGCGCCCGCGTGGCCGAGCTGCTGCCGTCGGGCGGCCTGCTGGCCGGTTACTTCTACCTGGGCGAGAACCGCGGCGGACCGCCGTTCGCGATGCCAGACGCCGAGCTCGATGCCGTGCTTGGGCCAGCCTTCGAGCGCATCGAAGACCGCCCCTCGGCCGCGCCGCTACCGGTGTTCCAGGGGCAGGAGCGCTGGCAGGTGTGGCGACGGCTGGGCCGCTGAGCGCACGCTTCCAGCCGTTGCGGCGCCCCCGGATGCACCCGCGTGGCGCTTTTGCCCCACCCGGGAATTTTTTTCGCCCGCGCTGGTCTGCGTCGCTATAATCCGCGTTTTGATTCGGCTACGACCGCAGGCCCTGCCGCGCGCTCCCGACCTGGGAACTCGCCAAGAAGCTCCACACGCGGCCCCGACCGATGAATTGGACTCCGGGCAGGTGCGCACCTGACGTATCACGCAAGCCGCCCGGCATTCGGTTTTTCGCCACAAGGGCACTTTCTGCATAGGGCAGCGGCATGCTGATCTGGTTCGTCATCATCTACTGGGTAATCTCGGTCGGCATCGGCCTGTGGGCGGCGCTGCGCGTGCGCAACACCACCGATTTCGCCGTTGCCGGGCGCAGCCTGCCGTTCCATATCGTCACCGCCACCGTTTTTGCCACCTGGTTCGGTTCCGAGACCGTGCTCGGTATCCCGGCCGTGTTCCTCAAGGAAGGGCTGTCGGGAGTGGTGTCCGATCCGTTCGGCTCGTCGCTGTGCCTGATCCTGGTGGGCCTGTTCTTCGCCCGGCCACTGTACCGGATGAACCTGCTGACCATCGGCGATTACTACCACAACCGCTATGGCCGGCTGGCCGAGGTGCTGACCACGCTGTGTATCGTGGTCTCGTACCTGGGCTGGGTCGCGGCGCAGATCAAGGCGCTGGGGCTGGTGTTCTATACCGTGTCGGACGGCGCGCTGTCGCAGGAGGCCGGCATGATGATCGGCGCTGCCAGCGTGCTGGTCTATACGCTGTTCGGCGGCATGTGGTCGGTGGCGATCACCGACTTCATCCAGATGATCATCATCGTGATCGGCATGATGTATATCGGCTATGAGGTCAGCGGCCAGGCCGGCGGCGTCACGGCGGTGGTGTCTCACGCGGCAGCGGCGGGCAAGTTCGAATTCCTGCCGTCGCTAGATTTCGTGCAGATCATCGGGTTTGCCGCGGCACTGTTTACCATGATGCTGGGCTCGATCCCGCAGCAGGACGTGTTCCAGCGGGTGACCTCGTCGCGCACCGAGCGGATCGCCGGGAGCGCTTCGGTGCTGGGCGGCGTGCTGTATTTCTGCTTCGCCTTCATCCCGATGTTCCTGGCTTATTCGGCCACACTGATCGATCCGGGCATGGTGGCCAAGTACATCGACACCGATTCGCAGCTGATCCTGCCGCACCTGATCCTGCAGCACGCCCCGATGTTCGCCCAGGTGATGTTCTTCGGTGCGCTGCTGTCGGCGATCAAGAGCTGCGCCTCGGCGACGCTGCTGGCGCCGTCGGTGACCTTTGCCGAAAACATCCTGCGCCCTTACTTCCACCATCTCGACGACAGACAGTTCCTGCGCGTGATGCAGACCGTGGTGCTGGTGTTCACCACGCTGGTGACGCTGTTCGCGCTGAACTCGCACCTGTCGATCTTCCATATGGTCGAAAATGCCTACAAGGTCACGCTGGTGTCGTCCTTCGTGCCGCTGGCCTTCGGCATGTTCTGGAAGCACGCCACACGTCAGGGCGGCCTGGCCGCGATCCTGCTGGGCCTGAGCTCGTGGCTGACCTGCGAGGTGGCCTTCGCCGATGCGGTGGTGCCGCCGCAGATGATCGGCCTACTGTTCTCGATCAGCGGCATGGTGGTCGGTTCGCTGCTGCCGCAGTGGATCGCGGATCACGCGCCGGTCAAGGAAGTGCATATCGCCTGACCCGGCGGGACCGCCACCCCAGGCAGGGCCCGATAGGCCTCCATTTCCGGCCATCAGCCAGCCACAGAACGGTTTATAATTCAAGGCTTTGCATCGCCAAGCGGGTCGGCCTGCGCGGGTTTCCGCGCTCCCCGGCACGGCGGCGATGCCCGCCTTGTACCGATTTCCGTAGTTTTCTCGCGAAAAGACACCATGCCGATCTATGCCTACCGTTGCGACGCCTGCGGCCACGGGCGCGATGTGCTGCAAAAAATGAGCGATGCCCCGCTGACGGACTGCCCGTCGTGCGGCACCGCCGGTTCGTTCAAGAAGCAGCTGACCGCGGCCGGCTTCCAGCTCAAGGGCTCGGGCTGGTACGTGACCGACTTCCGCGGCGGCAGCGGCGGCACCAGCGCGCCGGCTGCTGGCGGTGCGGCGGCCGGCGCGGCTGCGGCCAGCGCCCCGGCCGCCGCGGCCGAATCTGCTTCGGCCAGCGCCACCACCGCCGCGCCTGCCGCCGGCGGTTGCGGCAGCGCCTGCGCCTGCCACTGATCCGGATCGCCACGTGGTCGCCAAGAAGACTTCCGCCCTCAAGACCTGGTTCCTGACCGGTCTGCTGGTGCTGGTGCCGCTGGGCATCACGTTGTGGGTGCTCAGCCTGATCATCGGCACGATGGACCAGAGCCTGGCGCTGCTGCCCGAGGCCTGGCGCCCGGACCGGCTCATGTTCGGCAAGCGCGTCACCGGCCTCGGCGCCATCCTGACGCTGCTGTTCATCCTGCTGGTCGGCCTGCTGGCGCATAACTTCATCGGCCAGCGCCTGGTGCGCTGGTGGGAAGCGTTGCTGGGCCATATCCCCGTGGTCGGCCCGATCTACACCAGCGTCAAGCAGGTGTCGGACACGCTGCTGTCCTCGTCGGGCAATGCTTTCCGCAAGGCGCTGCTGGTGCAGTATCCGCGCGAGGGCTCGTGGACCATCGCCTTCCTGACCGGCCGCCCCGGCGGCGACGTGCAGAACCACCTGCAGGGCGAGTACGTCAGCGTCTACGTGCCGACCACGCCGAACCCGACTTCGGGCTTCTTCCTGATGATGCCCAAGGCCGACACCATCGAACTCGACATGACCGTCGACGCCGCGCTCAAGTACATCGTCTCGATGGGCGTGGTGGCGCCGGCCGAACTGCCCCGCAAGAGCGACAGCGGGCCAGTGCCGCAGCGGCCGCCGGCCAGCCGCGCCAGCAGCGGCGAAGCGGTCGAGACGACCGATCCTTAAGCCATTCAAACAGATACGAGCCGCCCGATCTGCTGCGGGCGGCAGCGATTTACCGGGAATCTCCTTATGTCCTCCATGCGTACTCACTACTGCGGTCTGGTGACCGAACAACTCTCGGGCCAGGAAGTGGCCCTGACCGGCTGGGTCCAGCGCCGCCGCGACCATGGCGGCGTGATCTTCATCGACCTGCGCGACCGCGAAGGCCTGGTGCAGGTGGTGTGCGACCCGGACCGCCCCGAGATGTTCAAGGCCGCGGAAGAGATCCGCAATGAGTTCTGCATCCGCGTCACCGGCAAGGTGCGTCCGCGCCCGGCCGGCACCGAGAACGCCAACCTGACCTCGGGCAAGATCGAAGTGCTGTGCCACGAGCTGACCGTGCTGAACCCGTCGGTCACGCCCCCGTTCCAGCTCGATGACGACAACCTGTCCGAAACCACGCGCCTGACGCACCGTGTGCTCGACCTGCGCCGCCCGCAGATGCCGTACAACCTGCGCC
>Ga0102589_1000394_pt1 | contig 94551 bp, 96 predicted proteins | sample AraplaMF_Col_mLB_FD_76858 | JGI IMG/M metagenome (GOLD analysis project Ga0102589, IMG submission 76858) | Arabidopsis root microbial communities from the University of North Carolina, USA - plate scrape MF_Col_mLB | ecosystem: Host-associated > Plants > Roots > Endosphere | place: USA...
ATCATGAAGATCGCGAAGGAGCCGATCTCGATGGAAACCCCCATCGGCGACGACGACGATTCGCACCTGGGCGACTTCATCGAGGACAGCAGCAACACGGCGCCCATCGAGGCCGCGATGCAGGCCGGCCTGCGCGACGTGGTCAAGGACATCCTCGACTCGCTCACGCCGCGCGAAGCCAAGGTGCTGCGCATGCGCTTCGGCATCGAGATGAGCACGGACCACACGCTGGAAGAAGTCGGCAAGCAGTTCGACGTGACCCGCGAGCGCATCCGCCAGATCGAAGCGAAGGCACTGCGCAAGCTCAAGCACCCGAGCCGCTCCGACAAGCTGCGCAGCTTTATTGATACGCTCTGAGCCGGTCTCCCGGTATTTCCCTGACGAGGAGGCGCCCGCAAGGGCGCTTTCTTTTTTGGCCTTCACGACAAGAAGAATGGAGCAAACCTCATGAATCCCGATGCAGACAAGCTCTGGCAAGCCCCGCGCTGGGCGCTGGCCGTGCTGCTCGCCGTGCTGGGCATGCTCGGGCCCTTTTCCATCGACACCTACATTCCGGCCTTCTCGGGCATCGCGCGCTCCATCGGCGCCACGCCCGCCGAAATGCAGCAGACGCTTTCGGCCTACCTGTTCGGCTTCGCGTTCATGAACCTGTTCCACGGCGCACTGTCGGACAGCTTCGGCCGCCGGCCCGTGGTGCTGTGGGGGCTCGCGGTGTTCACCCTCGCCTCGCTGGGCTGCGCGCTGTCGCAGACCATCACGCAGCTCGTGCTGTTCCGCGGGCTGCAGGGCCTGTCGACCGGCGCGGGCATCGTGGTCTCGCGTGCGGTGATCCGCGACATGTTCCCGCCGGCCGAGGCGCAGCGGGTGATGAGCCAGGTCACGATCTACTTCGGCGTGGCCCCGGCCATCGCGCCGATCATCGGCGGCTTCCTGTTCGTGCATGCGGGCTGGCATGCGGTGTTCTGGTTCCTCGTGGCCGTGGGCGTGGTGCTGTTCGTCGCCAACTACAAGCTGCTGCCCGAGACGCTGCATGCCTCGCACCGCCAGTCCTTCCACGTGCGGCACCTGATGCGCGGCTACTGGGACCTGTGCTCCGACCCGCGCTTTTTGCTGCTCGCACTCGCGAGCGGCGTGCCCTTCAACGGCATGTTCCTCTACGTGCTGGCCGCGCCCGCCTTCCTCGGCGACCACCTGGCCCTGCAGCCCCAGCAGTTCTTCTGGTTCTTCCTGCTGACCATCGGCGGCATCATGCTCGGCGCGCGCGCCAGCGGCCGCATGGCCGGCAAGGTGACGCCCAAGCGGCAGATCCGCGACGGCTTCCTGATCATGCTGGTCACCTCGGTGGTCAACGTGGCGGCCAACACTTTCTTCGATGCGCATGTGGCCTGGGCACTGTGGCCGCTCGCGGTGTTCGCCTTCGGCTGGGCGCTGATGGTGCCGGTGGTCACGCTGCTGGTGCTCGACCTGCACCCCGAGCGCCGCGGCATGGCCTCGTCGCTGCAGGCCGTGATCGGCTCGACCGCCAACGGCGTCGTGGCCGGCGCCATTGCGCCGCTGGTCATGCACTCGACGCTGGCGCTCGCGGTCACCTCCACGCTGATGCTCGCCATCGGCCTGGTCGCCTGGGTCTGGCTGCATGGCCGCTGGCCCGAGATCGGCCGCACCCTCGCCAACGAAAACTGAAAGGAACGGCGCGATGCGGCTCTCCGCGGTCCTGACCTACGCCCGCGCCTGGCTGCCGGGCCGCACCACCGTCGACGCACGCGAGCGCCTGCGCGCCGTGGGCGGCGCGGCCACCGGGCTGCTGATCACGGCCCTGCTGTGCCGCTGGCTGGCCGGCCCGCTCGACAGCGCCGTCTGGCTGATCGCGCCGCTGGGCGCCACGGCCGTGCTGGTGTTCGCCGTGCCCTCCAGCCCGCTGGCCCAGCCCTGGTCGGTCGTCGGCGGCAACACGCTGTCGGCGCTGGTCGGCATCGCCTGCGCGAACTGGATCCCCGACACCGCCCTGGCGGCCGCGGTCGCGGTGGCCGCCGCCATCGGCCTGATGTTCACGGCGCGCTGCCTGCATCCGCCCGGCGGCGCGGCCGCCCTGCTGGCCGTGCTGACCCACACCACGCATTTCTCGTCGGCCCTGTTCCCCGCCCTCACGAACTCGGTGCTGCTGGTGCTGGCCGGCGTTGCCTACAACTCGCTCACGGGCCGCCGCTATCCGCATGTACAGGTGCAGGTGGCGCGCCCGCCCTCGCCCGACGACCGCTTCAGCCAGGCCGACATCGATGCCGTGCTGGCCCGCTACAACCAGGTGCTCGACATCAGCCGCGACGATCTCGAATCGCTGATCCAGCAGACCGAACTCGAGTCGTACAAGCGGCGCCTCGGCACGCTGCATTGCGCCGACATCATGTCGCGCGAGCCGATCTCGGTGGAATTCGGCACGCCGCTGCAGGAAGCCTGGGCGCTGATGCACGAACACCGCATCAAGGCGCTGCCGGTCACCGACCGCACGCGCCGCGTGGTCGGCATCGTCACGCAGGCCGACTTCTTCCGACAGCTCGACCTGCAGCACCACGAAGGCATTGCCGGCCGGCTGCGCGACCTGATCCGCGCCACCCGCACCGTGGTGTCGAACAAGCCCGAGGTGGTTGGCCAGATCATGACGCGCCAGGTGCGCGTGGCCAGCGCCGAGCGTCCGGTCGTCGACCTGGTGCCGCTTTTTTCCGAAGGCGGCCACCACCATATCCCGATCATCGACGGCGAGAAGCGGCTGACGGGGATGATCACGCAGTCGGATTTCGTGCGGGCGCTGTACCGCGCCGTGAAACCGGAATGACCCCCGGGCTTCGCGCACTTCGTGTCGCTTCGCCCTCCCCCTTGCAGGGGCAGCACCGGTGGCCCGGCAAAGCCGGTTCCACGGTGTTCCGCGAATGCGGCGGCATTCGTGGCCTCATTCCACCACGACGTTCGCCTTCTTCACCAGCGCCGCATAGCGCGCGGCCTCGCTGCGGAAGTAGCTCGCGGCCTGCTCGGGCGACGTGGGCTTGACGATGTTGCCCTGCTTGTCCATCGCCTCGCGCACTTCGGGGCTGGCAAAGGCCGCGGTCACGGCATCGTGCACACGCTTGATGTCGGCGGCCTGCATCTTCGGCGGGCCGATCACCGCGAACCAGCCTTCGACGCTGTAGTTGGGCAGGCCCTGCTCCGCGATCGTCGGGATGTCGGGCGCGGCCGGCGAGCGCACCGGCCCGCACAGGCCGATGGCGCGCAGCGCGCCGCTCCTGATGTGCTGCTGCACCGCCGGCAGCGCGACCACGCCGATCTCGACCTGGCCCGCGATCATGTCGGTCACCATCGGGCCCGTGCCCTTGTAGGGAATGTGCCGCGCCTTCACGCCGGCCTCGTCCATGAACATCTCGCCGGCCAGGTGGATGATGGTGCCGTTGCCCGACGAGGCGTAGTTGTAGCCCTCCGGCTTCGCGCGCAGCAGCGCCACCAGCTCCTTCACGTTCTTCGCCGGCAGCTTCGGGTTCACCAGCAGCACCAGCGGCGTCGCGCCCACCACGCTGATCGGCGTGATGTCGTTGATCGCATCGAAGGGCATCTTCTTGAACACGCTGGGATTGATCACGTGGTTGTTCGACACCATGCCGAGCGTGAGCCCATCGGGCGCGGCCTTGACGATGGCCGAGGTGCCGGTGATGCCGCCCGCGCCCGGCATGTTCTCGATCACCACGGGCTGGCCGAAGGCCTTGCCGAGCGCCACCGAGGCGGCACGCACGATGTTGTCGACGCCCGAGCCGGCGCTGATCGGCAGGACGAAGCGGATGGGTTTGTCGGAGCCCTGCGCCAGCACGGGACAGGCAAGCAGCGCGGCGGCGGAGGCGCCGAAGCCCAGGACCGCGCGGCGGGTCATCGGAGGAAGGATCGTGTGCATGGGGTTTGTCTCGTTGTCTCGTTGTGGTTCTGGAAAAAAGCAGCCAATCAGGCGACGGCCGCATCGGCATGCATCGCGTCCATCTGCGCATCGCCGTAGCCGAGCTCGGCCAGCAGTTCGCGCGTGTGCTCGCCGAGCGTCGGCGGATGCAGCCGCACGCCGAGGCGCTCGCCGTCGAGCGTGATCGGGAACAGGGTCGTCTGCGCCATCTGCCCGGCGCGTTCGCCGTCGGGCAGGCGGATGTCCGCCAGGCCGCCCGTGGCCTTCAGGTGGGGATCGTCGTAGAGGTCCTCCGGCCGCGTGATGGGTGCGAACGGCAGGCCGCGCGCCTCGAAGATCGCGGACAACTCGGCGGCCGAGCGCTCGGCGAGCCGCTGCCGCAGGTCCGCCAGCAGCGTGGGCCGCACGCGGACCCGGTCGTTGTTGGTGCGCAGGGCGGCATCGGCCTTCAGGTCGTCGAAGCCCAGCGCGTCGCAGAACACCGTCCATTGGGCGTCGCTCACCGCGGCCAGGAAGATCTGCTCGCCGTCCTTCACGGTGAACACGTCGTACAGCGCCCAGGCCGAAATGCGCTCGGGCATCGGCGCCGCGGCCTGCCCGGTGATCGCGTACTGCAGCATGTGCTGGCCGACCAGGAACACGTTGTTCTCGAACAGCGCGGACTGCACCTCCTGCCCCTTGCCGGTTTCGGCGCGCTGCATCAGCGCGGCGATCGCGCCGATGGCACCGAACATGCCGCCCATGATGTCGTTCACGCTGCTGCCGGCGCGCAGCGGATCGCCCGGGCGGCCCGTCATGTAGGCCAGGCCGCCCATCATCTGCACCACCTCGTCGAGCGCGGTGCGGTGCTCGTACGGGCCGGGCAGGAAGCCCGTGTGGTTCACGTAGACCAGGCGCGGATTGAGCTTGCCGAGCGCGGCGTAGCCGAGGCCGTACTTGTCCATCGTGCCGGGCCTGAAGTTCTGCGCCACCACGTCGGCGGTGGCGCACAGGCGCAGCGCCGCTTCGAGCCCCTGTGGATTGCGCAGGTCGAGCGCGATGCTCTTCTTGTTGCGGTTGAACATCGGGAAGAAGCCGGCGCCCGCGCCCAGCAGGTGCCGCGTGCGGTCGCCGTCGATCGGCTCGACCTTGATGACCTCCGCGCCCAGGTCGGCCAGCACCATGCCGCAGGTCGGGCCCATGACCATGTGCGTGAACTCGACCACGCGGATGCCAGCGAGCGGCAGGCGTTTTTCTTCGGTCGCTGCGGTGCTCATGCGGCCACCCCGGCCGTCGGCACGAAGGTCTTCGGGAAGCCCGCGCGCCACACCGTGCCTTGCAGCGTCTCGCCGTCGAGCCAGCCGGCCACGCGCCGGCGAAGGTCGAGCAGCTTCGGCAGGTCGACGCCGGTCGCGACACCCATGCTCTCGAGCATGAAGACCAGGTCTTCGGTGTCGACATTGCCGCTGGCACCGGGCGCGTGCGGGCAACCGCCGATGCCGGCCAGGCAGGCGTCGAAGCGCGTGATGCCGACCTCCAGCGCCGCGTAGGCATTCGCGAGCCCGAGGCCGCGCGTGTCGTGGAAATGGCCGCACCAGAGGCGGTCGCCCGCGATGCGCAGCGCCCGCTCGAACAGGCTGCGGACCATCGCGGGGTCGGCGTAGCCCACGGTGTCCGCCAGGCTCACCCGGTCGGCGCCCGCGTCGAGCAGCGCCTGCATCAGGCGCAGCACCTCGTCGGGCGACACATGGCCCTGCAGCGTGCAACCGAACGCGGTGCCCACGCCGCCGTCGATCAAGGTCTTCGAGCCCGCCGCATCGCGCGCGGCACGGATGCGGCCGACCTCGGCCACCACCTCGTCGGGCGTCTTGCGCAGGTTGGCGAGGCTGTGCGCATGACTGGCCGAGAGCGGCACCATCATCAGGTCGGCCTCGCCCGCAATGGCCAGTTCCGCGCCCCGCAGGTTGGGCACCAGCACCGAGGCGAAAAGCCCCGGCAGCGTCTTCGCGTATGCCAGCAGCTCGGCCGTGTCGGCCAGCTGGGGCAGCAGGCGCGCCGGCACGAAGGAGCCGACTTCGATCTCGCGCTGCCCGGCCGCGTGCGCGCCGCGGATCCATTCGCGCTTGTGCGCGGTGGGCAGGGTTCTCGCGATGCTCTGGAGGCCGTCGCGCAGCCCCACTTCGCGGACAACCGCGCGTGGCGGCAGGAAGGCGTGAATCAAGTCTTTGTCTCCGTCGTGAGGGTACGGCGTGGATATTAGAAGTTCCGATCTGATCCAGAAGGTATATTTTGGAAGTCATCTGCTTCCAACACGGAACACCATGAGAGACCTCGACCTGACCACGCTGCGGCTTTTCGTTTCCGTCTGCGAAACCCGCAGCATCGCGCGGGCCGGCGAACAGGCCAGCATCGTCGGCTCGGCCATCAGCAAGCGCCTCGCCCAGCTCGAAGACACCGTCGGCACGCCGCTGCTGCTGCGCAAGCGCCGCGGCGTGGTGCCCACGCCGGCCGGCGAGACGCTGCTGGAGCATGCCCGCGCCATGCTCGGCAGCGCCCACCGCATCGAGCGCGACATGGCCGCCTACGCCGGCGGCGCCCGCGGGCACGTACGCATCCTGGCCTCCGCCTCCGTCATGGCCGAATCGCTGGCCGAGGACGTGGCGGATTTCCTGCAGAACCCCGCGCACCGCAACATCCGGGTCGACATGGAAGAGCGCGTCAGCCCCGAGATCGTGCGCGGCATCCGCGAGGGCAGCGCGTCCATCGGCCTGTGCTGGGACGCGGCCGACCTCGACGGCCTCGAGCGGCGCGACTACCGCTGGGACCACCTCGCGATCGTCGCGCACCCGACGCACCCCGTGGCACGCCACGCCCAGGTGCGCTTCGAGGAGGTGCTCGATCATGAATTCGTCGGCATGCCCGCGCTGAGCGCGGTGCAGCTGATGCTGGCGCGCGAGGCCGCCGTCGCCGGCAAGCCGCTGGTGTACCGCGTGCTGGTGTCCAACTTCGACGCCGCCCTGCGCGTGGTGCGGGCCGGGCTCGCGATCAGCGTGGTGCCCGCGGAAGTGGCGCGGCCCTTTGCGGACGCCTTCGGCCTTCGCCTGATGCCGCTGACCGATGCCTGGGCCCGCCGGCGTTTTGCGATCTGCTTCCGGGACGAGGCAACGCTGTCGCCGTCGGCCCAGCTGCTGGTCGCACACCTCCAGCGGCGCGCCACGGACGCGCCGGCAGCCGCTTGATTCGTCCGGAAACAGAAACGATCCATTGCGATCGCGGTGGTTTTTGTTTCGGTTCGCGCAACCTAACATCTGGCCTGTCCACGCTGTCATGCGCCCATCCACCGACCGAAAGACCGACAACATGTTCCGCCGAGCCCTGATTTCCGCCGCCGCCCTTTCCGCCACGCTGGCCTTCGCGCCGCTGGCCGCCCACGCCGCCGAGCCGCTCAAGCTCGACGTGTACAACCCCGGCGCGAAGTCGATGTTCCCGGTGTCGTCCGAGCTCGTCACCGGCCAGACCGACGCCGTGCTGATCGACGCGCAGTTCCAGCGCAACGACGCCGAAGCCCTGGTGCAGAAGATCAAGGCCAGCGGCAAGAAGCTGACCACGGTCTACATCAGCCACAGCGACCCCGACTACTACTTCGGCCTCGACGTGATCCAGGCCGCCTTCCCCGACGCGAAGATCGTCGCCACGCCGCAAACGGTGGCCGCGATCCAGGCGTCGAAGGACGGCAAGCTCGCCCACTGGGGCCCCATCCTGAAGGACAACGCCCCCAAGGCGGTGGTCGTGCCCCAGCCGCTCGCCGGCGACAGCCTCGAACTCGAAGGCCGCAAGATCCAGATCGTCGGGCTCGACGGCCCCACGCCCGAACGCAGCTTCGCGTGGATTCCCTCACTCAAGACCGTGGTCGGCGGCATTCCGGTCTCGGCCAACATCCATGTGTGGGTGGCCGACACGCAAACGCCCGCCTCGCGCCGCAGCTGGATCAAGACGCTCGGCCGCATCGAAGCGCTGCACCCCAAGACCGTGGTGCCCGGCCACTACCTGCAGAACGCGGATGGCAGCGCGCCCTACTCGCTCGCCTCGGTGAAGTTCACGCGCAGCTACCTGCAGGCCTTCGAGACCGAAGCCAAGAAGGCCAAGGACTCGGCCGCGCTCGTCGCCGCGATGAAGAAGCGCTACCCGAAGCTGGAAGACACCTCATCGCTCGAACTGGGCGCGAAGGTCATCAAGGGGGAAATGAAATGGCCGCAGTGAACCAGACCACCGCCACGCTGCACTACATCTTCGATCCGATGTGCGGCTGGTGCTACGCCGCCGCGCCGCTGGTCGATGCGGCGCGCAGCGTGCCGGGCCTGAAGGTCGAGTTCCACGGCGGCGGCATGATGACCGGCGCCAACCGGCGCGCGATCACGCCGCAGTGGCGCGCGTACGTGATGCCGCACGACCGGCGCATCGCCGAACTCACGGGGCAGCCTTTCGGCGAGCGCTACTTCGAGGGGCTGCTGCGCGACACCGGCGCGATGATGGATTCCGAGCCGCCGACCACCGCGGTGCTCGCGGCCGAGGCGCTGCGGGCCGGTGGCGGGCTGGACATGATCCATCGCCTGCAGCGCGCGCACTATGTCGAAGGCCGGCGCGTTGCCGATGCGGATGTGCTCACGGCCCTGGCGACGGAACTCGGCTTCGATGCCGAGGCTTTCAAGTCGGCCTTCGTGCGCCTGTCCGGCGAAGCGACCTCGCAGCACATCGCCGCGAGCCGCCAGCTGCTGCAGCGCGCGGGCGGCCAGGGCTTCCCGACCTTCGTGCTGACCCCGGCCGATGGCCCTGCAAGCCGCATCGACATCGGCCCCTGGCTGGGCCGGGCGGACGAATGGAAGGCTCGGCTCGGCGCGTTGGCCGCTCCGCCGCAGCCCGCTGCAGCGACAGGTGCCGATGCAGCGCCCGCCGCGTGCGACCCCGGCGGCTGCGCGATCTAGGCGCGCACTACCTGCTGCACTGGAAACTCCCCGCGTGCGACGCATCGCCGCCCGTGTAGCGCGGCCACAGCGGCCACTCGCACAACGGACGCCCGCGGATGACCTTGAACGGCGGCTGCACTTCCTGCTCCACCAACTGAAGGCCGGCCGGTGCGCGGCCGCGCTCGACCCAGTCGGCCAAGGCGCCGAGCATGTCGACATTGGCCGGTGCGCCGCTGCCCACGTGGTCGACGCCGGGCGCGGTGTAGAGGCGCATGAAGCGGTCCACGTTGTCGCGGCCCATGCGCGCAACCACCGACTCGTAATAGCGGATGCCGGCAAACGGGCTCTGCGCGTAGTCGGCCATGTGCTCCAGCATCAGCAGCTTGCCGCCGCGTGCGTTGAAGGCGCTCAGGTCGGGGTTGGTCGAATCCATCAGCTGCGACACGGTGGCGATGCGCGCCGCGAAGTCCTCCGCGCGGTAGTTGCGCACGTCGATGGATGGGTTGCGTGCATAGAAATACTGCAGCGCGCCGCTGCCATAGAACCATGCGATGCCGTTGCTGGGCTGTGGCGGCACGGTCGGCGCGCTGGTGCCCGTCCACCACGCGTTCCATCCGCCCGTCGAGGCGAAAGCCGGCGTCGCCTCGCCGCCGATGCCCCAGCCCGGGTACTCGGTGACGCCGTGGGCCAGCGGCACCGGCGAGCGCCACGGCGAGCGCAGCGTGCGCACCGCCTGCACCTGTGCATCGTTGAGGCAGTTGTCGCCGCTCGTGCCAGCCGCGCAGCGCAGGCTGGCCGGATCGAAGCGCTGCAGGCAGGCCACCGGGTTCGACACGATGCGGTCCGCCACGCCGTCCACGGCGTCGCACGATGCGAGCACCGCGTCGTGCACCCGCTGCACCTGCGCCGGCCGCAGCCAGCCCTCGCCGAGGGTGGCGATGCCGTTGCGCGTGCCGGCATGCTGTAGCCCCGTCCAGTGGATCACCGGCACGCGGCTGAAGATGCCGTCGAAATCCTTCGGATAGCGCTGCGCCATGGTGAGCGCCTCGCGCCCGCCTTCGGAGCTGCCCATGAAGTACAGCTTCTGGGGCGCCTGCCCGTAGGCGCGCTGCATCAGCGCCACCGCCACGTCGCGCACCTTCTTGTACGAGGCATGGGCGAAATTCGTCAGCGCCTCGTCGTTGAGCGCAAAGGCCTGCGGCGGCTGGCCCGCCACGTTCTGGTGGCCGGAGTCGGTGCCATAGGTCACGTAGCCCTGCGCCAGCGGCGTCGGCAGCTCGAAGCGGGCCGCCGGCACGAGCGCGAGGCCGGTGATCAGCGTGCCGTTGAAACCGCCGCCGCCGTACTGCACGCTGCGCCCGTTCCATACGACCGGCAGGTTGACCTGGAACAGGATCGGCGGCGCACTGGCGTCGAGCGGCGCGATGCGGCCGAGCACCTTGCAATGCGCGGGCGTCGCCGGCGTGATGCGCGATGCGGGGCTGGGCCCGCGCTCGGCCACGGCGAGCGCGACGGCAGGCGCGAGGACCGCGGAGTCGATGGTCGCCGCCCCGCTCGGCAAGCCGATCGCAGCGGGTGCGACCGGCGCGACGAGGGCCGCGCAGGCCGCCGCCGGATCGGGGCCGAGGCCGAGGCTCTTCGGGCCGGTGGTGCCGCAAGCGGCGAGCAGTGCGGCGCAGGCCAGCATGGCGCCCCCGCGAAACAAGGTCTTCGGGAACGCCATTCTTTGTGTCTCCTGTTTGTTCGCAGGGGCCGCTACCGCGCCACGCCCAGCAGCCGTTCGAGCACCTGGGGCTGGCTGCGCAATGCCGCCGCGCTGTCGGTGTGGACGATGGTGCCGTGGTCGAGCACCACCGCGTGGTCGGAAATCGCGAGGATCGCCTGCGGATGCTGCTCCACGATGATCGCGGCCAGCCCCTCGTCCTGCGTGATGCGGCGGATGGCGCGCAGCAGTTCTTCCACGACGATCGGCGCGAGCCCTTCGAGCGGCTCGTCGAGCAGCAGCAGCTTCGGGTTCAGCACCAGCGCCCGGCCGACGGCCAGCATCTGCTGCTCGCCGCCCGAGAGCTGCGTGCCGAGGTTCGTCTTGCGCTCGGCCAGGCGCGGGAACATCTCGTAGACGCGCTGCGGGTTCCAGGGATTGGAAGTCCCTCCGGGCCTGCCGGGCCGCTCCACCGCCGTGAGGTTCTCGTGCACCGTGAGCGACTTGAAGATGTTGCGCTCCTGCGGCACCCAGCCGATGCCGGCCGCCGCGCGCTGGTGCGGTGCCAGCTTGTGCAGGGCCTGGCCGCCGAGCGCGATGCTGCCGCCATGCTGCCGGGTCGCGCCCGCCAGCGTGTTGATCAGCGTGGTCTTGCCCGTGCCGTTGCGCCCCAGCAGCGCCAGCGTCTGCCCTTCGCCGAGCGCGAACGCCACGTCGTGCAGCACCACGGCCTCGCCGTAGCCCGCGCTCAGGTTCTCGATGCGCAGCAGTTCAGACATGGGCGCTCTCCATTCCCGTTCCATGGCCCAGGTAGACCTCTTTCACCTTCGGATCGTTGGCGATGGTCTCGGGGTCGCCCTCGGTCAGCAGCGTGCCGTTGACGAGCACCGTCATGCGGTCGGCAAAGCTGAACACCAGGTCCATGTCGTGCTCGATCAGCAGCACCGACACATCGGCCGGCAATGCGGCCACGGTCTGCAGCAACTCCTCGCGCTCGCCGGCGGGCACGCCCGCCACGGGCTCGTCGAGCAGCAGCACGCGCGGCTCGCAGGCCAACGCAATCGCAATCTCCAGCAGGCGGCGCTTGCCGTAGGCCATGAACTTCGTCTGCTGCTTCGCCACGTCCGCGAGGTGGAACTGCTCCAGCAGTTGCCCCGCCCGCTCCGCGATGCCCTGGGTACCGCCGAGCGGCCGCCACCACCGGGCCGCGATGCCCTTCTGTTGCGACACCACGAGCGCCAGCGTCTCGAGCGGCGTCATCGAGTCGAAGAGCTGGTTGATCTGGAAGGTGCGCACCAGCCCGCGCGCCACGCGCTTGTGCGGTGCGAGCGTCGTGATGTCTTCGCCGAGCAGCGAGATGCGGCCTTCGGTCGGCGTGAGCACGCCCGTCAGCAGATTGATCAGCGTGGTCTTGCCCGCGCCGTTCGGGCCGATCAGCGCATGGCGCGCGCCGCGCTTCAGTTCCATCGTGACGTTGTTGGTGGCCGTGATGCCGCCGAAGCGCATCACCAGCCCCTGGGTCGAAAGCACGGTGTCGGTCATGCCCCGCCTCCCTTCCTGCCGGCGCCTAACCATGTCCAGGGCTTCAGCAAGCGGTCACGCCCCACGAGCACCAGCAGCACGAGGATCAGCCCGATCCAGAACATCCAGTACTGCGGCGTCACGGCCGAGAGCCAGTTCTGCAGCAGCTTGAAGACGATGGCGCCCGCCACGCCGCCATAGAGCCAGCCCACGCCGCCGATCACCAGCATCAGCAGCACGTCGGCCGAGCGGTCGAAGGCCAGCACGTCGAGCGAGGCGAAGCCGGTGGTCTGCGCCAGCAGCGCGCCCGCGGCGCCGGCGATGCCGGCCGCCACGGTGTAGATGACCGCGAGCCGCGACACCACCGGAATGCCGATGGCCATCGCGCGCAGCCGGTTGTCGCGGATCGCCTTGAGCGTGGCGCCGAACGGCGAATGCACCAGCCGGCGCATCACGAGGAACAGCACCAGCATCACGGCCAGCGAATACCAGGCGGCCGTGCGGCCGTACAGGTCGAACTCGAACAGGCCGAGCACCGGGCCCATCACCACGCCCTGCAGGCCGTCGGCGCCGCCGGTGAGCCAATCGAGCTTGTTGGCGAGTTCGAGCAGCAGCAGCGCCGTGCCGAGCGTGACCATCAGCCGCGTGAGGTCGCTGCCGCGCAGGATCGTCACGCTGGCCACGAGGCCCAGCGCCGCCGACAGCGCGGTCGCCACCAGCAGTCCCACCATCGGGTCCGGCATCACGAGCTTGGCGAACAGCGCCGCGGCATACGCGCCGAAGCCGAAGAAAGCCGCATGGCCCAGCGAGACGATGCCGGTGTAGCCGAGGATCAGGTCGAGCGACATCGCGAACAGCGCGACGATGGCGATCTCGTTGACCAGCAGCGAATGCGAAGGCACCACCAGCGGCAGTGCGAAGGCCGCCGCCCAGATCACGAACTCCCAGGGCCGCCAGCGCGCCGTGCGCAGCAGGGCCGATTCATACGAGGAAGGCGTGCTCATTCAACGGCCTCCCTTGCGGGTGAACAGGCCTTGGGGCCGCCACATCAAGATCAGGATCATCAGCAGGTAGACGGTGAACGCCCCCATCTTCGGAATGAAGTACTTGCCCGCCACGTCGGCAATGCCGAGCAGCAGCGCGGCTGCGAGCGGCCCGGTGATCGACGAGGTGCCGCCGACCGACACCACGATCAGGAAATAGATCATGTACTTGAGCGGAAAGGTCGGATCGAGCCCGAGGATTTCCGCGCCCAGCGCACCGCCCAGCCCCGCGAGTCCCGAGCCCACCGCGAAGGTCAGCAGAAACACGACGTTGACGTTGATGCCCAGCCCCGCCGCCACGCGCGGATCGTCGACCGCGGCGCGCAGCCGGCTGCCGAAGCGCGTCTTCGAGAGGATGAGCTGCAGCACCACGGTGAGCACCGCGCACACCGCGATGATGAAGATGCGGTAGTGGCCCATGCCCAGCAGCAGCGCGCCGTCGCCGAACTCGCTGCGGCCGCGCAGCCACTCGGGCAGTTGCACGTTCTGCTGCGAGGAACCGACGAAGTAATCGATGGACGCCACCGCCATGAAGGCGAGGCCGATGGAAAAAAGCACCTGGTCGAGGTGCGGCTTGCCGTACATCGGCCGGTAGAGCGTGCGCTCGAGCAGCGCCCCGGCCAGTGCGACGACGATGAACGCGAGCGGCAGGCAGGCCAGGAACGGCATGCCGAGCTTCTGCATCGCGAACACCGTGAGGTAGCCGCCCGCCATGGCGAAGGCGCCGTGCGCGAGGTTGATGAAGTTCATCAGCCCGAGCGTCACCGCCAGGCCCACGGCGAGCACGAAAAGCAGCATGCCGTAGGCGATGCCGTCGAAAAGAATGGTCAACATGTCAGCTACTCACACACTGGCCGCGCATCGCGGTCTCTTCGGGAAACACCGGGGAACCGGCTTTGCCGGGCCTCCGGTGTTGCCCCCGGCAGGGGGAAGGCGAAGCGACACGAAGTGCGCACAGCCTGGGGGCGAGCTTTACTTTGCTTTGCCCGGATCCTTCACGCCCTTGATCACGTCGAACTCGACGTTGTAGAGTTGCCCGTCCTTCTTCTCGACCTTGCGCAGGTACACGTCCTGCACGATGTCGCGCGTCTGCGCATCGATCAGCACCTGGCCGCGCGGGCTCTCGAAGACCTGGCCCTTCATGGCCGCCAGCAGCGCTTCGCCGCCGCCCTGCCCCTTGGTGGTCTTGAGCGCTTCGTAGATCACGCGCATGCCGTCATAGCCGCCCACGGCCATGAAGTTGGGGCGCATCTTCGGGTTGGCCTTCTGGAAGGCCTCGACGAACTTCTTGTTCGCGGCCGAGGGGTGCGCTGCCGAGTAGTGGTGCGAGGTGACCACGCCGAGCGCGCCGTCGCCCATGTCGTTCAGCTGATCGTCGTCCGTCACGTCGCCGGTGGCGATCATCTTGATGCCGGCCTTGTCCATGCCGCGCTCCAGGAACTGCTTCATCACCGCCGCGCCCGCACCCGAGGGCACGAAGACGAACAGCGCATCGGGCTTGGCATCGCGCACCTTCTGCAGGAACGGCGCGAAATCGGGGTTGCGCAGCGGCACGCGCAGCTTCTCGATCACCTTGCCGCCATTGAGCTGGAAGCGCTCGCTGAAGAACTTCTCGGCGTCGTTGCCCGGACCGTAGTCGGCCACCAGCGTGACCACCGTCTTCACGCCGTTCTTCGGCGCCCAGTCGCCCATGACCACCGACACCTGCGGCAGCGTGAAGCTCGAGCGGACGATGTAGGGCGAGGCTTCGGTGATGCTCGAGGTGGCCGCGGCCATCACCACCTGCGGCGTCTTCGATTGCGTGGCCAGCGGCGCGGCCGCCAGCGCGGCCGGCGTGACGCCGAAGCCCGCGATCACGTTCACCTTGTCGTTGACGATCAGTTCCTGTGCGAGACGCTTGGTGACGTCGGGCGTGGCGACGTCGTCCTTGACGATCAGCTCGATCTTCTTGCCCGCCACGGTGTCGCCGTTCTGGGCCATGTAGAGACGCGCGGCCGCTTCGATCTGCCGCCCGGTGGATGCCTGCTGCCCCGTCATGGGCAGGATCAGGCCGATCTTGAAGGTGTTGCTGCCTTGCGCGCCGGCCAGCGGCAGCGCGAGCGCGGTGGAGAGCGCAAGCGCCGAGAGGCCTGCGGTCTGGATGAGTTGGCGTCTTTGCATGAGGTTTTTCCTTGGAGGGACGGAATGCGAAATTGGAGTTATTTTCAACACTTTGCAACATTCGGCGGAGCAGGCAATCACCTAGCCGGCGTCTCCCGCCGGCCATTGTTGCGCGATGAACAAATGAACTGCGCGATGATCGCGCAGGGCCTCTTTCAGCTGTCGGCGCGGTAGGCGGAATCGAGCGTGAGCGTACCCACGGCGCGTGACACACAGGCGCAGATGCGGGTGGCCGACTGCTTCTCGTGCTCGCTGAGGAACACGTCGCGGTGATCGATCTCGCCGTCGACCGCCAGCACATCCATCGCGCAGAGGCCGCATTCGCCGCGCTTGCAGTCCCAGAGGGTCTGGACGCCGGCCGCGTCGAGCGCTTCGAGCAGGGTGCAGTCGGCCGGCACGGTGATCGCCAGGTCGTGCCGGGGAATGCGCACCGTGAAGGCCTGCGTTGCGAGCCGGCCGCTGCTGCCGAAGGTTTCGAAGCGCAGGTCCGCGATGGGCCGGCCGGCCGCGCTCCAGGCGCGCTTGACGGCTTCGAGCATCGGCACCGGGCCGCAGGTATAGAGCTGGCCGCCGGGCGGCAATTCGGCAATGGCGGCGGCGAAGTCGATGGACGCCGCGCCCTCATGGGCCACGACGCCGTCGCCCAGCGCCTCTTGCAAATGCGCGAGGTAGCCGAACTCGCCGGCGTGGCGGGCGCCGTAGAGCATCTTCACCGGCACGCCGCTGCGCCGTGCATGCGCACCAAGGCGCTGCGCCATCAGCACCAGCGGCGTGATGCCGATGCCGCCCGCCACCAGCAGGTAGCCAGGGGCCGAGAGGTCGAGCGGAAAGTGGTTCTGCGGTGCGCTCACCTGCAGGCGGTCGCCCGAAGCCAGTTGCCACATGGCGAGCGAACCGCCACGGCCGTCGTCCAGCCGCTTGACCGCGATGCGCCAGCACCGGCCGTCGCCCTCGCCGACCAGCGAGTACGAGCGCGCCTGCAGCTTGCCCTGCGCCGTCATCACCTGCACCTGCAGGTGGGCGCCGGGTTCGTACGACCCCGTCGAGCCCGCCTCGGGCCGAAGTTCGAATTCGCGCACCGTGGGCGTGACATCGCGCAGCGCAACGACCTGCGCCTGCATCCATTGAAGATCGCTTTTCATCGGGGAACACCAACAGAGGGGAAAGGGAAGACGGCCGCTCAGCCGCGCCGGCGGATCAGCTGCACGCCGGGCAGCGGGCGCTGCTCGGCGGTGGGTGTGCCATGCAGCGCCTCGCGCAGGTTGCGCCGTGCGATGCGGCTGTGCTCGCGCATCAGCGCCTCGGCGCGCGAGCCCTCGCCGGATTCGATGGCGTCGAGCACCTGCACATGCTGGTCCTGCGCGATCACGAGCATGTCGCGCGCGGCCGGCGAATTGGCCTGCACGATGACGAAGCCCGAGGGCGATGCGAACGGCAGGTTGATCACGCGTTCGAGCTGCTGCGCGATCACCGGGCTGCCAGCCATCTCGCACAGCAGCGCATGGAATTTCTCGTTGTGCGTCACGTAGCGCGAGAACGCCGCGTCGTCGAGCGCAGGCTCGCGCAGCAGTTCGTCGATGCGGGCCAGGCAGGCGCGCGCCTCGCGCAGCACCACGGGCGCCGCGCCGCGCTCGGCGGCCAGCCGGGCTACCAGCCCTTCGAGCGTGCCGCGCAGCTCGATGGCATCGGCCACGTCGCGCTCGGAAAATGTTCGCACCGCGTAGCCGCCGTTGGGCAGGGCTTCGAGCAGGCCTTCCTGCTCGAGCCGCATCAGCGCGCTGCGCACCGGCGTGCGCGACACGCCGAGCTGCTCGGAGATGGCGACCTCGGCAATGCGCGCACCGCCGGGCAGCTCGCCCGCGAGGATCATCTCGCGCAGCCGCAGCTGCGCCTTCACGGCCTGCGAGCTGCCGCTGTCGCCGGGCTCGACGGGGGATGCGGGGGCCACCTTCATGCGCTCTGCACCTCGGCCGGGCGGATCGGGATCGCGGTGCGCGCGGGCTTTTCCTTCTCGACCATGCGATCGATCAACCGGCGCGCCCACATCGATCCGGCGTCGATGTTGAGGTTGTAGAACTGGTGGTCGGGGTGGTCGTCCATCGCCTTCTGCTGCGCTTCGAGCACGAGCTCGTCCTCGCGGAAGATGCCGGCCACGCCCTCGCGCAGCTCGTGCGTGAGGCGCTGCTCGCCCAGGCAGTAGTTGCGTGCAAAGGCCCAGAAGTAGAGACAGGTCTTGTCGGTCTCGGGCGTGATGGTGTTGAGCACGTAGCCGTTGACGCCCTTGCTGCGGTCGCCGGGGTTGCCGTCCTTCGGCACCGCGCCGCTGCCGGCCTCGGCCACGCCGACGTCGATGTTCACCGTGCACGGGCCTTCGAAACGGATGATCTGCCAGCGGTCGACCTTGCCGGTGTAGCCGCGGGCATGGCGGATCTGGCCGCCCCAGAACGGCGGGGGGTCGATGTTTTCCATCCATCGCGTGACGGTGGCCGAGCGGTCGCCATGGGTGGCCACGAACGGCGCCTCGGCCACTTCGCGGTTGCCGATCGACGAGCCATGCACGAAGGTCTCGTGCGTCAGGTCCATGAGGTTGTCGACCACGAGGCGGTAGTCGCAGTGAACGCGGATCATCTTGCCGTCGCCGGCCCAGGCGGGGTCGTCGTTCCAGTGCATGTCGGGCACCAGCGCCGGGTCGGCCTTGGCCGGATCGCCGGGCCAGATCCAGACGAAGCGGTGCTTCTCGACCACCGGGAAGCTGCGCACGCAGGCCGAGGGGTTGAGCGTTTCCTGGCTCGGCATGTGGGTGCAGCGGCCCTGGCTGTTGTAGACCAGGCCGTGGTAGCCGCACACCACCTCGTCGCCTTCGAGGCGGCCGAGCGACAGCGGCATCAGCCGGTGCCAGCAGGCGTCTTCGAGCACGGCGACCTGCCCGTCGGCGCGGCGGAACAGCACCACCTTCTGGTTGCAGATCGTGCGCGGCAGCAGCGCGTGACGCACTTCGACGTCGTAGGCGGCGGCATACCAAGCGTTCAGTGGAAAGGCGGTCGTGGACGTTTTCATGAATACTCAATGTATACATAAATCAGAAAATATCCACCTAAAAACACCTGATTCGAGGGTAAACACTGAGTCATTCGTATACAGGCAATCCATCTTTGATGGCGATAGGATGTTCCGTTCGTTTCCAGCCACGACGGAGTTCACCCATGTCCCAGCACGCCACCCTGCCCGCCCGCTACGACCACGTCGGCAGCTTCCTGCGCCCCAAGTACCTGCTCGAAGCCCGCGAGCAGAAGGCCAGGGGCGAGATCACGCCCGAGCAACTGCGCAAGGTCGAAGACCAGGCCATCACCGAGATCGTCAGGTTCCAGGAAGACATCGGCCTGAAGAGCATCACCGACGGCGAATTCCGCCGCACCTACTTCCACATCGACTTCCTCGACCAGCTCGGCGGCGTGAAGACCGACATCCCGGTCACCATCCGCCGGCCCGACGGCACCGAGGAGCTCGCGCCGCCCGCGATGCGCGTGATCGACAAGGTGCGCCACGTCAAGGACATCCAGCTCGCCGACTTCCAGTACCTCAAGAGCCAGGTGTCGGCCGGCCGTACCCCCAAGGTGACGATCCCCTCGCCGACCATGCTGCACTTCCGCGGCGGCCGCGCCGGCATCAGCAAGGATGCGTACCCCGAGCTCGACCCGGTGTTCTACGACGACGTGGCCAAGGCCTACGGCGACGAACTGCGCTCGCTGGCCGCCGCCGGCTGCACCTACGTGCAGATGGACGACACCAACCTCGCCTACCTCTGCGACGAGCACATGCGCGAAGCCGCCCGCCAGCGCGGGGACGACCCGAACGAACTGCCCCACCGCTATGCCGCCTTCATCAACAAGGTGGTGGCGCAAAAGCCGCCGGGCATGCTGCTGGCCATGCACCTGTGCCGCGGCAACTTCAAGAGCACCCACGCCGCGGCCGGCAACTACGAGCCGGTGGCCGAGGCGCTGCTGAAGGAGATGGACCTCGACGCCTACTTCATGGAATACGACGACGCCCGCTCGGGCGACTTCAAGCCGCTGCGCTACCTGCCCAAGGGCAAGACGGTGGTGCTCGGCCTCGTGACCACCAAGTTCGGTGAGATGGAAGACAAGGACGAGCTCAAGCGCCGCATCGAGGACGCCGCCAAGTACGCCCCGCTCGAACAGCTCGCGCTCTCGCCGCAGTGCGGCTTCTCGAGCACGGTGCACGGCAACAACATCGCGGTGGAAGCGCAGCGCAACAAGCTGCGCCTGGTGGTCGAGACGGCGCAGGAGGTCTGGGGCTCGACCTGACGCGCCTTTCATGGTGAAGTCGGGGGCATGACGACAACCACCACGAAAATCCTCTCAGGCCCCCTCAGCATGTTCGGCGCGAAGGTGCAGATCGCCGCGCTCGAAAAAGGCATTGCCTTCGAACTCGTCATGGTGCCGTTCATCGAGGGCGATGCGTACGAGCCCAAGCACCCCGACGTGCTGCGCATCAACCCCGTCAAGCAGCAGGTGCCGGTGCTGATCGACGGCGATGTCGAGCTCTTCGACTCGACGCAGATCTTCGAGTACCTCGAAGACCGGTATCCCCCACCCGCGTCGCTCGCGCTGTGGCCCGAAGGCATTGCCGAACGGGCACGCGCGCGGCAGCTGGAGCAGAAGTCCGACGAGGTCTTCTTCCCGAACGTGATCAAGCTCTTCGGCCTGCAGCACGATATGCAGAGCGCCCCGGCGGTCGCGGCCTGCGCCGGCTGTGCGCGCTTCTACGAAGAAATGGAAGGCCTGCTGGCCACGCGCGACTACCTCGCGGGGCCGTACTCCTTCGCCGACATCGCCCTCTACATGGCCCACGTCTTCGCCGACCGCAAGGGTGCCGGCATGACCGATGCGACGCCGCGGCTCGTGGCCTGGCGCGACCGCGTGGGCGACCGGCCCGCGGTGCGCGCGGTGGTCGATCCGATGATGCAGTTCCTCGCCTCGCAAGGCCGCGGCGTGCCGGCCTTCCTGCAACGCTGATTCCGCGGCGGCGCGCTGAGGCATCATTGCCCCCCATGCCGAATACAGAGTTCGACTGGCTGCCCTCTCCCTCGCAGCATTTCCTCGTCGTCACCTTTGCGCTGCTCGTCTACGTACTGACCACGCGCGCGCGCCGCGAACAGCGCGCCCCCGCCACGGCCATCGCCTGGGTCATGGGGCTGGTACTTCTGCCTTATTTCATCCTGCCGATGTACCTGCTGTTCGGCCAGCGCAAGCTGCGCCCGGCCGGCTCGCCGCGGCCGCCGCGCGCCATGCCGCCGGGACACTGGGCCGCCGACCTGATCGAGAGCTTCGGCCTGGCGCCGCCGGGGCGCTGCGCGATCCGCCTGCATGCCGACGGCGAGGCCGCGCGCGAGGCGCTGTGGCAGGTGATCGACGGCGCGCGCGTGCGCATCGACGTGTGCACCTTCATCATCGGCGACGACCCGCTGGGCCATGCGGTGATCGCGCGGCTGGTGCAACGCTCGCGCGAGGGCATCAAGGTGCGCGTGCTGCTCGACGGCTTCGGCGCCCTTTCGCTGCCGCGCCACCACTTCGACCTGCTGCGCGCGGCGGGCGGCGAAGTGGCCGTGTTCCGCCCCTTCTTCAGCCTGCGCCGCATCGGGCCGCGCAACCTGCGCAACCACCGCAAGTTCACCATCGCCGACGACAGCTGGCTCTGGTCGGGCGGGCGCAACCTCGCGGGCGAGTACTTCACCGGCAGCGACAAGCACCCCGAGGCCTGGCACGACCTCTCCTTCGACCTGCGCGGCAGCGTGGCCGCGGCCGCCGCCCGGCAGTTCGACCACGACTGGAGCTCGGTGCGCAGCCGCAAGGCCCGCGCGATCACGGCGAGCGACGTGGAAGGACCGGGCACCGCCATGGCCCAGTTCCTGCCGAGCGGCCCCGACCAGACCGAGGACACCGCGCATGCGCTGCTGATCGACGCGTGCTTTCGCGCCGAACACCGCGTGCTGGCCATCACGCCCTACTTCGTGCCCGGCGACGGCCTGCGCGATGCGCTGCGGCTGGCCGCCCGGCGCGGCGTGCAGGTGACGATCGCGATGCCCGCCAAGTCGAACCACCGCCTCGCCGACTTCGTGCGCGCCCGCGCCATGCGCGACCTGGCGCGGGCGGGCGTGAGCTTCCGGATGCTGCCCTTCATGGCGCACGCCAAGGCGGTGGTGGTCGACGACGAGCTGGCGATGTGCGGCTCGATCAACCTCGACCTGCGCAGCCTGCTGCTGAACCACGAAGCCGCCGTGGTGTTCTACGGCCCGCACGAGATCGACTGGCTGGCCGAGTGGATCGACACCACCGCCTCGGCCAGCGAACCCTACCGCGCGCGGCGCCCGGGCCTCGTGCGCGACGTGGCCGAGGGGCTGCTGCTCACCGTCGCTTTCCAGCTGTAGCCGGCGCGCGGCCCTGCGCCTCGTTCGCCACGGCGTCGAGGCCGGCGAGCACGTAGCGCATCAGGTCTTCCGCCAGGGCCTCGGCGTCCTTCAGCGCCGGCAGCACCTTGTTGCCCAGGTCCTTGGGCGCGACCATCATCACGATGCACGGCAGCACGGTGAACAGCAGCGCGCGCTGCACCGAAGGATGGTCGTCGGGCAGCCCCATGATCCCGCCGATCAGCCCGCGCAGCAGCTTGGCCTTGGGCAGCACCGCCCGCCGGATCAGCACGGGCATCGCCGGCGACGGCGACAGCGCCTCGCGCAGCACCACGCGGAATCCCCAGGGCGCCTTGGGTTGGCTGCCCAGCTCGATCAGGTGCGTGAGGAAGGCGCGCAGCTTGAGCCGCGGATCGCCGGCCAGGCTGGCCAGGCTGACCAGCTCGTCGACGCTCACGAGCTGGCGGTGCGCCTCGATCAGCACGGCCTCGTAGAGCCCGTCCCGGCTGCCGAAGTGGTAGTTGACCGCCGCCATGTTGGTGCCGGCCCGCGTACAGATTTCCTTGCTCGTGCTCTCGGCGAAACCGCGCTCGGCGAACAGCTGGCCGGCTGTTTCGAGGATGTGCAGGCGCGTGGTGTTGCCGTCGGTGCGCTGGGTGCGCACCGCGGGCTGCCGGGGAGCCCGGGAAGGGGTGCTGGAAGGGCGGGTGGCCATGGGCCAAGGGTAATCGAATCGAAAAAATACTTCAAATTCAAATTTCAATTTGATAACATCCGGCCACGCCCCGGTCCGGAAACCGGCAGGAACCACGCCCATGAACAAGAAACCCTTGATTGCCGTTGCCGTCGTGGCCCTGGTCGGGGCGGCCGGCGGCTGGTGGTACTTCCACCGCACATCCACGCCCTCCGACCAGCTCGTGCTCTACGGCAATGTCGACGTGCGCCAGGTCTCGCTGGCCTTCAATGCCAGCGAGCGCGTGGCCGAACTGGCGGTCCGCGAAGGCGACCCCGTGCGCGCAGGGCAGCTGCTGGGCAGGCTCGACACCCGCTCGCTGGTGCTGCGCGTGGCCCAGTCGCAGGCGCGCATCGGCGTGCAGGAGCAGGCCCTGCTGCGCCTGAAGACCGGCAGCCGCCCCGAGGAAGTGGCCCAGGCCGGCGCGCAGGTGGCCGCCGCGCAGGCCGATGCCGAGCTTGCGCAGCAGCAGCTCGCGCGCCTGCAGGCCATCGGCCAGACCACCGCCGGCCGCGCGGTGAGCCAGCAGGACCTCGACAGCGCACAAGCCAGGCGCAAGGTGGCGCTGGCGCAGCTCGACAACGCGCGCAAGGCGCAGCAGCTCGTCGTCAGCGGCCCGCGCAAGGAAGACATCGCGCAGGCACAGGCCCAGCTCGAATCCGCGCGCGCCGACCTCGCGCTCATGAACCACCAGCTCGCAGAGGCCGAACTCCGGGCGCCCATCGACGCCGTGGTGCGCGCCCGCCTGCTCGAACCGGGCGACATGGCCTCGCCGCAGCGCCCCGCCTTCACGCTCGCGATCACCGATCCCAAGTGGGTGCGCGCCTATGTGGCCGAACCCGACCTCGGCCGGGTGAAGCCGGGCCAGGCCGCCAGCGTGACCACCGACAGCCAGCCCGGCGAGGCCATCGCCGGCAAGGTGGGCTACATCTCGTCGGTCGCCGAGTTCACGCCCAAGACCGTGCAGACCGAGGAGCTGCGCAGCAGCCTCGTCTACGAGATCCGCGTGATGGTCGAGGACAGGCAGGACCGCCTGCGGCTCGGCATGCCGGCCACCGTGCGGCTGCAGCTCGCCGCCCCCGCTTCCACCGGACAGCCCTGATGCCCGCCGCCGGGCCGGCGGTGGCCGGACGCTCCCTGCACAAGCGCTTCACGGTCAAGGCGTCGAAGCAGACCGTGCATGCGCTGGCCGGCGTCTCGCTCGAAGTGCCCGCCGGCACGCTCACCGCGCTGGTCGGCCCCGACGGCGCCGGCAAGACCACGCTGCTGCGGCTGATGGCGGGCCTGATGCGCGCCGACGAAGGCGCGCTGCGCGTGCTCGGCATCGACGTGTCGGCCGACCCGCAGGCGGTGCAGGACCGCATCAGCTACATGCCCCAGCGCTTCGGGCTCTACGACGACCTGAGCGTGCAGGAAAACCTCGACCTCTACGCCGACCTGCACGGCGTGTCCGCCGGCAAGCGCCGCGAGCGCTATGCGCGGTTGATGGAAATGACCGACCTCGGCCGCTTCACCGACCGCCCCGCGGGCAAGCTCTCGGGCGGCATGAAGCAGAAGCTCGGCCTGGCCTGCACGCTGGTGCGCTCGCCCGAGCTGCTGCTGCTCGACGAGCCGACCGTGGGCGTCGACCCGCTCTCGCGGCGCGAACTTTGGCAGATCGTGCAGCAGCTGGTCGACGACGAGAAGCTCTCGGTGATCGTCAGCACCGCCTACCTCGACGAGGCCGAGCGCTGCAGCCACGTGTTCGTGCTGCGCGAAGGCCGGCTGCTCGCAGAGGGCACGCCGGCCGAGATTCGCGCCCATGCGCAGGGCCTGTGCTTCGTCGCTGCGCCGCCGAACGGCGAAGCGCCGCGCCTCATGCAGGCCCGCCTGCTCGATGAGCGGCAGGACATCGTCGATGCCGTGCCGCAAGGCGGCGAGGTGCACTTCATCCGCCGCCAGGGCACGGACGATGCGGCGCTGCGCGCCCTGCTGGCCGGCGCACGCGCCGAGCCGGTGCCGGCGCGGCTCGAAGACGGCTTCATGGCGCTGCTGCGCACGCAGCAGGCGGCCGCCCCGAACGACGCCGCCGCTGTAGCTGCAGCGGCCAGCCCAGCCACGGGCGAACCCGGCGAGGTGGTCATCGAAGTCAAAGACCTGGTGCGCCGCTTCGGCGACTTCGTGGCCGTCGCGAGCACCAGCTTCTCGGTGCGGCGCGGCGAGATCTTCGGCCTGCTCGGCCCCAACGGCGCGGGCAAGACCACCACCTTCCGCATGCTGTGCGGCCTGCTTCCCGCGAGCGGCGGCCAGCTGCGCGTGGCCGGCGTCGACCTGCGCCATGCGCGCGCGCAGGCCCGCCAGCGCATCGGCTACGTCTCGCAGAAGTTCGCGCTCTACGCCAACCTCACGGTGCGCGAGAACCTCTCGTTCTTCGGCGGCGCCTACGGCCTGCGCGGCCAGCGGCTGCGCGACCGCATGGACACCGTGCTGCGCCAGTTCGACCTCGAAGGCGAACTCGACGCGCCCAGCGGCCAGCTGCCCGGCGGCTACCGGCAACGGCTGGCGATGGCCACGGGCCTGCTGCACGAGCCCGAGATCCTGTTCCTCGACGAACCGACGAGCGGCGCCGACCCGCTGGCGCGCCGCGCGTTCTGGCGCCGCATCACGGCGCTGGCCGAAGGCGGCACCACCGTCGTCATCACGACCCATTTCATGGAAGAGGCCGAGTACTGCGACCGCATCGTGATCCAGGACGCCGGCAGGGTGCTGGCCATCGGCACGCCGCACGAGGTGCGCACGCGGGCGTTCGATGGCCAGCACGGCGAAGAAAAACGCATCGACATGGAGCAGGCCTTCATCGGCATCGTCGAGAAGGCGCGGCGCGAAGGAGCCCCGGCATGAGCGGCTTCCGGTCCCGGCTGATCTCCCTCACGCGCAAGGAATTCCGCCAGCTGCTGCGCGACCGCAGCAACCTCGCGATCGGCATCCTGCTGCCGATGGTGCTGATCCTGATCTTCGGCTACGGCATGTCACTCGACGTGAAGCACGCGCCGGTGGCCGTGGTGCTCGAAGACGCCTCGCCCACCGCCCACGAAGCCATCGCGGGCCTGCAGCTGTCGCCCACCATCGCGCCGGTGCTGCTGGGCTCCATGCACGACGCCGAAACGCTGATGCGCGAGCGCAAGGTCGACGGCATCGTGCGCATCCCCAGCGACTTCTCGCGCTCGCTGGCTGCGGGCAACGCGCGCGTGCAGCTGATCGTGCATGGCGCCGATGCCGGGCGCGCCGCCATCATCCTCGCCTACGTCAGCGGCGCCCTCGCCCAGTCGGCGGTGCGGCAGGCCGACCGCATGGGCAGCGACGCGGGTTCGGATGCGCCGCCTGTCGGCAGCGTCACGGTCGAGCAGCGCATGTGGTTCAACGCCGCGAACACCAGCACCTGGTACCTGGTGCCGGGGTTGATCGTGCTCATCATGACGCTGGTCGGCGCCTTCCTCACCGCGCTGGTGATGGCGCGCGAGTGGGAGCGCGGCACGCTGGAGGCGCTGTTCGTCACGCCCGTGCGACCGGTCGAGATCCTGCTGGCCAAGATCATTCCGTACTTCGCGGTCGGCATGCTGGGCCTTGCGCTGTGCCTGCTGGCCGCGCGCTTCCTGTTCGCGGTGCCGATGTACGGCTCGCTGCTCGTGGTGGTGTTCAGCTCGATGCTGTACCTGGTCGTCGCCGTGAGCCTGGGCCTCGTGATCTCGTCGGTCACGCGCAACCAGTTCCTCGCAAGCCAGGTGGCGCTGATCGCGACCTTCATGCCCTCGATGATGCTGTCGGGCTTCCTGTTCGACCTGCGCAACGTGCCCACCGCGGTGTGGGTGATCGGCCACCTGCTGCCGGCGACCTACTTCATGGACCTGGTCAAGACGCTGTTCCTCGCGGGCGATGTCTGGCCGCTGGTCTGGCGCAACTGCGCGATCCTGCTGGCGTACGCCATCGGCCTGCTGCTGGTCGCGCGCGCCGTCACGCGCAAGAGCCTCGACTAGGTGCGAAGGGAAAAGACCATGATCGATTTCCTGCGCCGCGTCGCCAACCTTTGCAGGAAGGAACTGCTCGCGATCCTCAAGGATCCGGCCACGCGCGCCATCCTGTTCGCGCCGGCGCTGCTGCAGAGCCTGGTCTTCGGCTACGGCGCCACCTACGACCTGAACAACGTGCCCTATGCGCTGCTCGACCAGAGCCGCACCGGCGCCTCGGCGGAGCTGATCGCACACCTCGACAGCACGGGCGTGTTCCACCGCGTGGCCACGCTGCGCACGCAGGCCGACATCCGCGAGGTGATCGACACCGAGAAGGCGCTGCTCGTGATCCAGATCGGGCCGGACTTCGAGCAGCGGCTCAGCGCGGGGCAGCCCGCCGCCATCCAGCTGATCCTCGATGCGCGCAATTCCAACACGGCGGGCTCGGCGGCCGGGTACGTGGGCGCGGTGGTCGCGCGCTACAACGCCGAGCTGCGCACGCGCGCGGGTGCGCCGCCGGCGCCGCTGGTCGTCGAATCGCGTGCCTGGTTCAACCCGAACCTCGAAACGCGCTGGAACCTGCTGCCCGGCATGATCGCCGCGCTCAGCATGCTGCAGACGCTGCTGCTCACCGCGCTCTCGGTGGCGCGCGAGCGCGAGCAAGGCACCTTCGACCAGCTGCTGGTCACGCCGATGTCGCCGCTCGAAATCATGATCGGCAAGGCGCTGCCGCCGGTGCTGGTCGGCCTCGTGCAGTCGTCGCTGATCCTGCTGGTGGCCCTGTTCTGGTTCGGCATTCCGATGGCGGGATCGTTCGTCACGCTCTACACGGGGCTGGTGTTCTTCACGGTCGCGAGCGTGGGCATCGGCCTCTCGATCTCGGCCGTGTCGGCCAACATGCAGCAGGCGATGCTCTACACCTTCGTGCTGCTGATGCCGATGATGCTGCTGTCGGGCCTGACCACGCCGGTGCGCAACATGCCGCACATCCTGCAGGTGATCACCCTGGCCAATCCGCTGCGCTTCGCGATCGATATGGTGCAGCGCGTGTATCTGGAGGGCGTGGGGCTGGGCGCGGTCTGGCACAACCTGATTCCGCTCGCCGTCATCGCCGCCATCACGCTGCCGCTGGCCGCGTGGCTCTTCCGCAACCGCCTTGTCTGACACCGGGAGCACGCCATGCCCCTTCGCTTTCCTCTGCACGCCTCGGGTCCGCAGCGCCGCGCGTCGGCGGCCATGGCCGCACTCGCCCTCGTCCTCACCGGCTGCGCCGTGGGGCCCGACCACAAGCCGGCCGAAGCCCGCGCGCCCGCCGACTGGTCCGCCTGGCATGGCGGCTCGCCGGCACTGCTCGGCGCGGAAAGGCAAGACGCCACCGGCGGCATCGCGTCCGGCGACTGGAAGGCCTTCGGCGATCCGCTGCTCGACCGTCTCGAGGCCATGGTGCTCGCGGGCAATCCCGACCTGCAGACTGCCGCCCTTCGCTTCGCGCAGAGCCGCGTGCAGCGCACCACCACGGCGGCCCAGCAAGGCCCGCAGGTCCATGCCAGTGCAGGCGTCACCCGGCAGCGCCAGAGCGAAAGCGGCGCGGCCACGCGAATGATCGACGCGCTGGGCGCTTCCGTCTCCAACAAGGAGCAACTGATCCGCACGCTCAGCGAGCCCTACAACCTCTACCAGGCCGGCTTCGACGCCTCCTGGGAGATCGACCTGTGGGGCCGCGTGCGCCGCGCCATCGAGGCGGCCGATGCCGACGTGAGCGCCGCCTCCGCATTGCTCCAGCAGGCCCGGCTCAGCGTGCAGGCCGAACTGGCGCGCAACTATTTCGAGCTGCGCGGCACGCAGCGCGAACTGCGCATCGCGCGCGCCGACATCGCGGCGGCCGCCGAGTCGCTCGAACTGGTGCAGGCGCGCGCCGACGGCGGCCTCGTCAGCGACCTGGACCCGGTGCGCCAGCGCGCGCTGGTGGCGGAACTGCGCGCGCGCATTCCCGCGCTGCTGCAGCAGGAAGCCGATGCGACGAACCGCATCACGCTGCTGGCCGGCGCCGCGCCCGGCGCGCTGAATGCCGAGCTGGCCGACACCGCCACCGGCGACGCCCTCGACGCACGCGCGCTGCCGCCCCTCGCGCTGGGCCTGCCCGCCGACCTCGCGCGCCGCCGCCCCGATGTCGCGGCCGCCGAGGCGCAACTGCATGCCGCCACCGCCCGCATCGGCGTGGCCGTGGCCGACCTGTATCCGCGCGTGACGCTGGGCGCCGGCTTCGGCTACGAATCGGTGGCCAGCGAGCGCTTCGGCGAATGGGGCAGCCGGCAGTGGCACGTGGGCCCGTCGATCAGCCTGCCGATCTTCGACAACGGCCGCCGCCGCGGCACCGTCGAGCTGCGCGAGCTGCAGCAGCAGGAAGCGGCCGTGGCCTTCCAGCAGACCGTGCTCAAGGCCTGGCACGAGATCGACTCGGCGCTCTCCGCCTACGCCGCCGAGCGCCAGCGCCAGGCCGAGCTGGCCGAGCGCGAACGCCGCAGCCGCGATGCGCTGGTGCTGGCGCATGCGCGCCATGCGGGCGGGCTCACCGACTTCGGTGTCGAACTCGATGCACGCCGCACGTTGCTGCAGGCGCGGCGCGACCAGGCGCAGAGCACCAGCCGGCTCGCGGTCGGGCTGGTGGCGGTCTACAAGGCGCTGGGCGCGACGCAATGAAAGTTTCAATCTCCTGCAAGTAAAGAGTGAAAGCTTGCGGTTCATTCGGAGTAACGAGCGGCCCAGAATCCATCGCATTGCAAGCTGCGCGGAAGCGATCGGAATGAGCACCCCAACCCCCACTCCTACAGCCGTCGTCCCCTCGAGCCCGGCATCGATCGGCGCCTCGCCCCGCGTGTTCTCGCTGTTCTGCCTCGGCGGCTACCTGCTGTCGCTGTCCTACGGAACGACCTTCCTGCTGGCGCTGCTGGTCGCCTCGCGCGGCGGCAACGAGGGCGACACCGGCCTGATCATCTCGACGGCCATCGTCAGCACCATCGTGGCGGTGATCCTGTCGGGCCATGCCAGCGACGCCGTGGGGGCACCGCGCGCGGTGGGCGTATCGGGCCTGATCCTGTCCGCCAGCTGCCTGGGTTTCGCCCTCGTGCCGGGCGTCGGCCAGGGCATGCGGATCTGCGGTCTCCTGCTCGGCTGCGGCTGGGGGGCGTTCTACACGCTCGGGCCGATCATCGTGGCCGCCGTCATCGAGCCGGCGCGGCGCATCCGGCACTTCGCGCTGCTGTCCGGCAGCATGATGAGCGGCATCGGCAGCGGGCCGATCCTGGGTCGGGGCGCAAAGCTTCTTGGCTGGCCGCTGGAAGTCACCTATTGGGTTGCCGCGGCGACCAGCTTCTGCGGTGCGTTGATCTTCTTCTTCCTGCACGAGCCGATCCGCCGCATCCTGGCCACCCAGGGCGCAGCCAGGGCCACCCGGCTGTCCTGGGCCAGCCTGATGCGGGTGCTGCAGGCGAAGGCGGTGTTTCCGATTGCCATGGTGGGGCTCGGGGGCGCCATCTTCGGCGGCCTGTCGAGTTTCCAGACCGCCTACGCCGCCGCCAAGGGGCTGGACTTCTCGATCTTCTTCATCGGCTTCATGAGCGCAGCCATCGGTTGCCGCATGCTTCTTTCGGGCATCATCATGCGCCGGAACCCCTACCTCGCCGCGGCCATCCTGACGTTCCTGGTCGTCCTGTCGATCGCGATGTTCCAGTTTCTCGTGACCGACTGGGCCAGCTACCTGCTCGCCTCGGCGACGCTGGGCGTCGGCTACGGCCTGACCTACTCGGTCATCAACGGGCTGGCCGCCAACGAGGCGCCGCACGGCGAGACGCCCCAGGCGCTGCTGTTGTTCAGCCTGTCCTATTTCATCGGCGTGTTCGGCTATCCCCTGCTCGCCGGCCACCTGATCGTCGCCCGGGGCATTCCGGCCTTGCTGTCGGCCACCATGCTCATCGCGCTCTGCAACTTCGCCATCGCGCTGGCCCGCCTGCTGCCGCGGCTGCGGACCATGGCAAGGCAGGCGACGAACTGACTTCGGGGCCTGCGGGGCCGGCCCTCCGGTACGGCCTCAGGGCCTGTTGGTGAAGCTCGCGTTGCCCAGCCCCGTGCCGATGGTCAGCACGCCCCAACGCCGCACGTCGCGCATGAAGGGCAGCTCGCTCAGCCCCTGCACCACCGCGTCGTTGTGGATCAGCACCAGCGTCGGTCCCGAGCCGATCATCGGCATGCGGCGCCACAGCGCGCTCGGCAGATGGAAGGCGTCGCTCTCCCAGTCGCCGGGCAGGTTCTGCGCACCGCGCGCGATCGAGCCGTCCTGCCGGATCAGCCCCGGGCAGCCGATGCCGATGAAGGGGGCGAGCCGGATCTTCTTGCGTTCGCTGTAGCGCACCATGCCTTCGAGCATGCCGGCGATGTGCTCGACCATGTGGCCGCGGTTCGGCTCCTCCTCGGCGTGGCGCCATTTCTCGCGCCGCACCACCTTCGCGCGCGAGAAGTCGGGCGCCTTGCGGTGGCGTGTCCTGACGATGCCGCAGCGCACGTTGGTGCCGCCAATGTCCACGGCCAGGATGGCGTCGTGCTTCTTCAGCATGGCCCGGGGCGCCAGGTGCACCCAGCCGATCAGGCCGCCGTCGTCGGCGTGGTGCGAGAGCCGTCCAAGCTGCACGTGCAGGCCCATCTCTTCGAGGATCGCGCCGGCCTGCAGGATCGCACGCTCCCCCACGTCGCTCTCGGCAAAGCCGCCGCCGATCACGATGCGCTCGACCTTCCGCCATGAAGGCTGGCGCAGGAAGCGCTGGATCACGGACGCCAGCTCTTCGGCGAACTCCTCGATGGCGCCATGCATCACGTCGGCGGCCTCGGACGCCCTTTTTTCCTGCAGTGCGCGGTCGAGCGCCTGCTTGCTGAGGTCGCGCGAGTGCGACGCGCCCAGCGGGTCCTTGCCGGTCTTGCGGCGACGCTTGCGCCAGCGCTCGAGCAGTTCCCGGAAAGCGGCCTGGCTGGCCTGGTCGCCGACGAAGCCGTCCTTGTCGCGAAGCTGCAGGCTGTAGCCATCGACCTGCAGGCCCGGGAGTTCGCGCAGGCCGTGGACATCGGGGCCCGGCACGGTGGCTGGAGCGGATTTCTTCCTGGAACGCTTGGACTTCATGGCGACCGACTATGCGGCCCATCGCCCCCCCGCTGCATCGGCTGCGCGCACCACGGCGTGTAGGAAATGGGCGGGTACGCCAAACGAAGGGATGTCTATACACTGGCCCGGATGCACCTGCTCCGCAGCCTCCGGCGTGCCGCCCTGTTGTTCTCGATGGCCTGGCTCGCCGCCACACCGGCGCAGGCCACCGACGACACGCTGCGCGTCGGCTCCAAGCGCTTCACCGAGTCGTACATCCTGGCCGAGCTGCTCGCGCAGACGGCCGCGCCGCACACCGCATCGCCGCCCGTCGTGCGGCAGGGCCTGGGCAACACGGCCATCGTCTACGAAGCGCTGCGCTCGGGCGCCATCGACCTCTATGCCGAATACACCGGCACCATCGCGCTGGAAATCCTCAAGGGCTCGCCGGCGGAGACGCGCGAGGCGATGAATGCGGCGCTCGCGCCGATGGGGCTGGGCGTGGCCATTCCGCTCGGCTTCAACGACGGCTATGCACTGGCGGTGCGCGCGGCCGATGCCGACCGGCTCGGCCTGCGCACGCTGAGCGATCTGGCGAAGCACCCCGAGCTCAAGCTGGGCCTGTCGAACGAGTTCCTCGGCCGCGCCGACGGCTGGAAGGGCCTGGCTGCGCGCTACGGCTTCACGCAGACGCCGACCGGCCTCGACCATGGACTGGCCTACGAAGCGGTGGCGGCGAAGCAGATTGACGCAATCGACATCTACACCACCGACGCCAAGATCGAGCACCTGGGCCTGCGCGTGCTCGAAGACGACAGGAAGTACTTTCCGCGCTACGACGCGGTGGTGCTCTACAAGCTCGACCTGCCGGCGCGGCTGCCGAAGGCATGGGCGGCGCTGCAGACACTCGAAGGCAAGGTCGACGAGCACGCGATGATCGCGATGAACGCACGCGCCGAACTGCAGGGCGTGCCTTTCGACGTCATCGCGCGCGACTTCCTCGCGAGCGCCGGAAAGACCGGATCGGCACCGCCGAAGGAAACCCGACGCGGCTTCACCGCCAAGCTCTTCGGCCCCGACCTCTGGCAGCTCACGCGCCAGCACCTGCTGCTCGTGGCGGTATCGGTCGGCGTTGCCATCCTGATCGGCGTGCCGGTCGCGATCCTGGTGTTTCCGCATCTGCGGCTGCGTGCCCTGGTGCTCGGCTTTGCGAGCGTGCTGCAGACCGTGCCTTCGCTGGCGCTGCTGGCCGTGCTGATCTCGATGCTCGGCGCGATCGGCGCGGTGCCCGCGCTGATCGCGCTCACGCTGTATTCGCTGCTGCCGATCATGCGCAACACCGTGACCGGCCTGGCGGAGGTGCCGAACGGCCTGCGCCTCGCCGGCACCGCGCTCGGCATGACACCGCCGCAAAGCCTCCAGCTGGTGCTGCTGCCGCTCGCGCTGCCCACGCTGCTGGCGGGCGTGCGCACGGCCACCGCGATCGCGATCGGCACGGCGACCATCGCGGCCTTCATCGGCGCGGGCGGGTTCGGCGAACGCATCGTGACGGGCCTGGCCCTCAACGACCGCGAACTGCTGCTGGCCGGCGCACTGCCGGCCGCGGCCATGGCGCTGATCAGCGAAGGCATTTTCGAACTGATCGAACTCGCGATGCGCCGCCGCCGACAAGCACCGCCAAGCTCGCTGCCGCCAACCTGAAGATCAGGCCAGCGTGTAGGCGGTCTTCACCGTGGTGAAGAACTCCTGCGCGTACTTGCCCTGCTCGCGCGGGCCGTAGCTCGAGCCCTTGCGGCCGCCGAAGGGCACGTGATAGTCCACGCCCGCCGTCGGCAGGTTGACCATCACCATGCCGGCCTGGCTGTGGCGCTTGAAGTGCGTGGCGTACTTCAGCGAGGTGGTGGCAATGCCGGCCGAGAGACCGAATTCGGTGTCGTTGGCCGTGGCCAGCGCCTCTTCGTAGTTCTTGACGCGGATCACACTGGCCACCGGGCCGAAGATCTCTTCCTTGTTGATGCGCATGGCGGCGGCCGTTTCGCTGAAGAGCGCGGGCGACATGTAGTAGCCATCGGTCTCGAGCTTCAGGCGTTCGCCGCCGGCCGCGAGCGTGGCACCTTCGCTCTGGCCGATCTCGACGTAGTTCAAGTCCTGTTCGAGCTGCGACTTCGACGAGACGGGGCCGACATCGGTGCCCTGCGCCAGCGCATCGCCCACCTTGATCTTCGCCATGCGCGCCTTCATCGCCTCGACGAACTTCGGGTAGATGCCTTCGGTCACGATGAGCCGGCTCGACGCCGTGCAGCGCTGGCCGGTCGAGTAGAACGCGCTCTGCACGCTCAGCTCCACGGCCTGCGCGAGGTCGGCGTCGTCCAGGATCACCTGCGGGTTCTTGCCGCCCATCTCGAGCTGCACCTTCTTGTGGTTGGTGACGCACTGCACCGCGATATTGCGGCCCACGCCCACCGAGCCGGTGAAGCTGATCGCATGGATGCCGGGGTGGTTGACCAGCGCCTCGCCGATCACGCTGCCGCGGCCCATCACGAGGTTGAACACGCCGGCCGGAATGCCCGAGCGGCTGATGATTTCGGAGAGCGCCCAGGCGCTGCCCGGCACGAGGTCGGCGGGCTTGAGCACCACGCAGTTGCCGAAGGCGAGCGCGGGCGCGATCTTCCAGGCGGGAATGGCGATGGGGAAGTTCCAGGGCGTGATGAGGCCGACCACGCCGACCGGCTCGCGCGTGATCTCGACGCCGATGTTGGGGCGCACCGAGGGCAGCACCTCGCCCGACAGGCGCAGGCATTCGCCGGCGAAGAACTTGAAGATCTGACCCGCGCGGGTGGCTTCGCCGATGCCTTCGGCCTTGGTCTTGCCTTCTTCGCGGGCGAGCAAGGTGCCGAGCTCTTCCTTGCGCGCGAGGATCTCGGTGCCGATCTTGTCGAGCGCATCGGAGCGCGCCTGGACGCTGCCCGTGGCCCAGGCCGGGAACGCGGCGGTGGCAGCCGCCACCGCGGCATCGACATGCGCCGCATCGCCTTGCGTGTACTGGCCCAGCACATCGGCCAGGTTGCTGGGGTTGACGTTGGGGCTGTAGCTTGCGCCGGCACGCCATTCGCCGCCGATCAGGTTGTCGAAGTTTTGCATGAGGATTCCTTGCTGCTCGATGGAAAGAAAGAAGCCGGAGCACTGGGCGTCCGGCTGCGGAAATGGAAACGGGAGACTAAACCCTCAACGAACCATGCAGGGTTTTTTATTGTCGAAAGTCCACCCCGGAATCAGGTATTGCATGGCCTGCGCGTCGTTGCGGGCGCCGAGGCCGTGCTTCAGGTAGAGCTGGTGGGCCTTCTCGACTTCGGCCATGTCGAGTTCCACGCCCAGGCCGCCGCGCGTCGGCACCTTCACGAAGCCGCCTTCGATCTGCAGCGGCGCTTTCGTCAGGCGCTGGCCGTCCTGCCAGATCCAGTGCGTGTCGATGGCCGTGACCTTGCCCGGTGCGGCAGCCGCCACGTGCGTGAACATCGCGAGCGACACGTCGAAATGGTTGTTCGAGTGCGAGCCCCAGGTCAGGCCCCAGGCCTGGCACAGCTGCGCCACGCGCACCGAGCCCTGCAGGGTCCAGAAATGCGGGTCGGCCAGCGGAATGTCGACCGACTGCAGCGAGAGGCTGTGCACCATCTCGCGCCAGTCGGTGGCCACCATGTTGGTGGCGGTCGGCAGGCCCGTGGCGCGGCGGAACTCGGCCATCACCTCGCGGCCCGAGAACACGCCTTCGGCGCCGCACGGGTCTTCGGCATAGGCCATCACGCCGTGCAGGTCGCGGCAGAGGCGGATCGCGTCCTGCAGCAGCCAGCCGCCGTTGGGGTCGAGCGTGACGCGCGCCTGCGGAAAGCGCTCGTGCAGCGCGCGGATCGCCTCGACTTCTTCCTCGCCGCGCAGCACGCCGCCCTTGAGCTTGAAGTCGGTGAAGCCGTAGCGCGCATGCGTGGCTTCGGCCAGGCGCACGATGGCTTCGGGCGTCATCGCTTCTTCGTGGCGCAGGCGGAACCAGTCGTTGTCGGCGCCGGGGTCGGTCTCGTACGGCAGGTCGGTCTTCTGGCGGTCGCCCACGTAGAAGAGGTAGCCGAGCATCTGCACCGCATCGCGCTGCTGGCCTTCACCGAGCAGCGCGGCCACAGGCACCTCGAGGAACTGGCCCAGCAGGTCGAGCAGCGCGGCTTCGACGGCCGTCACCGCATGGATGGTCACGCGCAGGTCGAAGGTCTGCAGGCCGCGGCCGCCGCTGTCGCGCCCGGCGAAGGCGCTGCGCAAGCTGTTGAGCACGGCGTTGTGGCGGCCGATGGGCTGCCCCACGATGAGGTCGCGCGCATCTTCGAGCGTCTGGCGGATCTTCTCGCCGCCCGGCACCTCGCCGACGCCGGTGTGGCCGGCGCTGTCGGTCAGGATCAGCAGGTTGCGCGTGAAGAACGGGCCGTGTGCGCCGCTGAGGTTCATCAGCATGCTGTCATGGCCCGCGACGGGGATCACGCGCATGCCGGTGACGACGGGGACACCCGACACGGCTTTGGAAACAACGGATTCAGGACTTGTCATCTTCGGGCTCGGTGCCTCAATCTGCAGTGATATGGCGAGTGTCGATCAATGTCTTCCAGCGCGTCCACTCGCGTGCCTGGAAGGCGGTGAATTCCTCAGGCGTGCTGGCGACGATTTCGAGGCCCTGGTCGAGCATGCGCTTCCTGGTCTCGGGGTCCTGCATCGCGGCAATGACCGCGTCGCTCAACTTCTTCTTCGTGGCGGGCGGCAGACCCTTCGGCGCGGCCATGCCTTGCCATGAGTAGACCTCGGCGCCCTTGACGCCGGCTTCGGCCAGCGTGGGCACATCGGGCAGCACGGGCGAGCGCCTGTCGCCGGTGACCGCAATGGCGCGCAGCTTGCCCGCGCGGATGTGCGGCAGCACGGCGTTCACGTTCTGGAACGAGAAGTCGACCTGGTTGCCCAGCAGGTCATTGACCGCCGGAGCGCCGCCCTTGTAGGGCACGTGCACGCCTTCGGTCTTGCTCTGCTGCCAGAACAGCTCGGCCGAGAGATGGTCGGACGAGCCGTTGCCCGAACTCGCGAACGAGACCTTGCCCGGCGTCTTGCGCAGCAGTGCCAGCACATCGGCCACGGTGTGCTCGGGCCGCGCGGCGTTGGCGACCAGCACGTTGGGCGCCTGCACGGGCACGCTGATGTAGTCGAAGTCCTTGGTGGCGTCGTAGGGCACGCTCTTCTGCAGGTGCGGCGTGACGACGAAGGCGCCGAGCGAGGACACCAGCAGCGTGTAGCCGTCGGGTGCCGCGCGCTTGACCTGGCCGGTGCCGATCGTGCCGGTGGCGCCGGGCCGGTTGTCGACGACGAAGCTGCCGCCGAGCCTGGTCTGCAATTGCAGCGCCAGTGCGCGCGCCACCATGTCGGTGGAGCCGCCGGCAGGGAACGGCACCACGATGGTCACCGGCTTCTGCTGCGGCCATGCGTCGGCTTGCGCCGAGGCATGCAGGGGCAGCAGCGTGGTGACGGCCAGCGCGAGGCTCGCCGCCAGAAAATCTCTCTTCTTCATCCGCGCAACCGATCAGGAAGTGATGCGCACGGCCTGGCGGGCCAGCAGCTTCCAGTCGCCGCCCTGCTTCTGCCAGACGCCGAGGATCTTCAGCGCCACCTTGCCGGGCTTGCCCGAATCGATGGTGTCGGCCGCCAGCGTGTGGCGCACGATGGCGGTGTTGGCGTCGACCACCTTGATGGTCTGGTCGGTGATCGTGATGCTCACGAAGTCCGACTTGCCGTCGAGCAGGTCGCTGATGAAGCTGGCCTTGGTGTCGACCTTGCCGCCCGAGTGGCCGTAGCTCAGGTCGTCGGACACGAGTGCGCCCAGCGCGGCAGCGGTCGGATCGACCATCGCGATGCGCAGCCGCTCGGCAGCCGCAGCCACCGCAGGCTGGGCCGATGCGCCCCCACCGCCGGCGGGCGCGATGTTGGCGCAGCCCGCGAACATCGCGACCGAAGCGGCAATGAGGAAAAGCTTTTTGACGAGCATGTCGTTGTCTCCTGTTGTTGTGTCTTGTGCTGCCGACTGCGAAGCCGGTCCGCTTACTGCGGGCCGAGGGTGGCGATCAACGCCTTCAGCTCTTCCATCTCGGCCGGCTTGAGGTCGGTGAGCGGCGCGCGCACCGGGCCTGCGTCATGGCCGACGATCTTGGCGCCGGCCTTGACGATGCTCACCGCGTAGCCCGGCGTGCGGTTGCGCAGCTCGAGGTAGGGCATGAAGAAGTTCTTCAGCAGGCGGTGCTGCGTCGGCAGGTCGTCGGCCGCGACCGCGTGATAGAAGTCCATCGCCGTCTTCGGGATGAAGTTGAAGACCGCCGACGAATACACCGGCGTGCCCATGGCCTTGTAGGCTGCGGCATAGACTTCCGCCGTGGGCAGGCCGCCCAGGTAGGCGAAGCGGTCGCCCATCTTCTGGTAAATGGCGACCATCGCCTCGATATCGCCCACGCCGTCCTTGAAGCCGACGAGGTTCGGGTTGCGCTCGGCCAGGCCGGCCAGCGTGTCGGGCTTGAGGCGGCTGGCGGCGCGGTTGTAGACGATCACGCCGAACTTCACGCTCTTGCACACGGCTTCGACGTGCGCGGCCAGGCCTTCCTGGCCGGCTTCGGTGAGGTAGTGCGGCAGCAGCAGGATTCCGTGCGCGCCGGCCTTCTCGGCGGCTTGTGCGCACTGGATCGCAAAGCGCGTCGGGCCGCCGGCACCGGCAATGATCGGCACCACGCCGCGGCAGGTGTCGACCGCGGTCTGGATGATGCCGGGGTACTCGTCGCCGGTCAGCGAGAAGAACTCGCCGGTGCCGCCCGCGGCGAACAGCGCGCTCGCGCCGTAGGGGGCGAGCCACTCGAGACGCTCGACGTAGCCCTTCTTGTTGAAATCGCCGTTGCTGTCGAAGTCGGTCAACGGGAACGAGAGCAGGCCGGAGCCCATGATGGTCTTGAGTTCTTGCGGGTTCATCGGAAAAGGTCCAGTGAAGATTTGAAAAAGGAAAACGAGAGGGAGTGGCCGGTCAGTCGAGCTTGACGTTGGCCTGTTGGATCACCTGGGCCCAGCGCGCACGCTCCTTGGCGAAGAATTGGTCCTGCTCGGGCGCGGTCATGGTCACGACCTCGGCGCCCTGCCCCGCGAGGCGTGCGCGGATGTCGGGCGTGCGGATGATGCGGACCAGCTCCTTGTTGAGCCGGGCGATCACCGCATCGGGCGTGCCGCGCGCCGCGACCACGCCCTGCCAGGTGCCCGACTCGTAGCCGGGCACGCCCTGCTCCGCGATGGTCGGCACGCTGCCGATCAGCGGCATGCGCGTCGGCTTGGACACCGCGATCAGCTTGAGCTTGCCGCTCTGGACGTGCGGATAGGTGGCGAGCATGCCGTTCATCAGCACCTGCGTCTGGCCCGACACGGTGTCGAGCACGGCCTGCACGCCGCCCTTGTAGGGCACATATTCCCACTTGGCGCCGCTCTTGCGCTGCAGCTCGACGCCCGCGAGGTGGGCGGTGCTGCCGCTGGCGGTGACGGCGAAGTTGAGATCGCTCTTCTTCGAGAGTTCGACGAGCTCCTTCAGCGTATTGGCCTGCACCGAGGGGTGCACCACCAGCAAGTGCGGCGAATACGCCAGCATGGCCACGCTGCGCAGGTCCTTCGAGGGGTCGAACGGCAGCTTGGGGTACAGCGACGGGCTGATGGCCAGTGCGCCGAGGTCGCACAGCATCACGGTGTGGCCATCGGCCGGGGCCTTGGCCAGCATGTCGGCGCCGAGGTTGCCGTTGGCGCCCGCGCGGTTCTCGATCACCACCGGCTGGCCCAGCGCGTCCGACAGCGGCTGGCTGATGGAGCGCGCAATGATGTCGGACGACCCGCCCGGCGGGTACGGAACGATGAGCTTGATCGGCTTGGCGGGCCAGTTTCCGCCGCTGCCCTGCGCGAATGCGCGCATCGGCAAGCTGGCGGCCACAGTCGTGGCCAGGGCGGCGCCGAGTGCGCCGCGTCGATTGATGGTCATGTGGTGATGCCTCCAGTTATTCGATGTGCCCATGGCTTCGCCCGGATGGTCGAGCGAGTGATCAGTCATCGTACAACTAGAAAAACAACTTGTCGAGCATTGGGCGAAAAAAATTCAGCGCGAAGGGGTGTTGTCGGACGAAGCAGCGCCAGCCGCCTCGGCTTTTGCCTTCTGCTGCTGCGCGGCCTCCTGCGCCATGCGCAGGCGCTCGCGGCTGTTGGTCAGGTGGATGCGCATGGCCGCGCGCGCCGACTCGGGATCCTTGCGCGCGATCGCCGCGTAGATCTCCTCGTGCTCGCGGTTGACGCGGCTCAGGTAGGCGCCGCCGTCCTGGATGCGGATGGCGCCGATGCGCGTGCGCGGAATGATCGTGGTGCCCAGGTGCCGCATGATGTCGGCGAAATACGGGTTGCCGGTCGACTGCGCGATCTGCAGGTGAAAGCGGAAATCGGGCGCCACGGTGTCGCCCGCGGTCGCCACGTTGTGCTCGAAGTCGTCGAGCGCCTGGCGCATCGCCACCAGCTGCTCGTCTGTGCGGCGGCTCGCCGCCAGCCCGGCCGATTCCGTCTCGAGGCTGATGCGCAGTTCCAGCACGGCCAGCACGTCGACCGAAGCGGCGATCTCGCCGGGGTCGAGGCGGAACACCCCGCCCGGCCGCGGCTGCAGCACGAAGGTGCCCACGCCGTGCAGCGTCTCGACCAGCCCACCGGCCTGCAGCTTCGACAGCGCCTCGCGCACCACCGTGCGGCTCACGCCGTAGGCCTGCATGATGGCCGACTCGGTGGGCAGCTTGTCGCCCGGGCGCAGCGACTGGCTGCGGATCTTTTCGCCCAGGTCTTCCACCAGCCCGTGCGCCAGGCCACGGGCACGCTGGCGCGGCCGCCCCACGAAGGACGTGCCACCCGCGGCTTCTGCCGCCGCATCGGAAACCAAGGGATTACCCGCAGTCGTCTGGACCATGGCCACGATAATAATCCTCAATTAGTTGTACGACAACAGATAACTCACCACTTGGACCGCTCCGAGGGCCGCTGGATGAAGCATTCGACGACCTGGCCGCACGGCATCGTAGCGGCGGCCTTCGGTGACTGCCCACAGCTCCCCCATTCATCACACCCCGGGAAAAAATGTCGACGCCTCCACAAGCTTCCAACAACAAGCTCGAACGCCTCCTGCTGACCGGCGCGGCAGGCGGCCTGGGCAAGGTGCTGCGCGAGCGCCTCAAGCCGTATGCCAAGGTGCTGCGCCTGTCCGACATCGCCGCATTGGCCCCGGCCGCCGACGCGAGCGAGGAAGTGGTGCCCTGCGACCTCTCGGACAAGGCCGCGGTGCATGACCTGCTGGCCGGCTGCGACGCGATCGTGCACCTGGGCGGCGTGTCCGTCGAGCGCCCGTTCGAGGAAATCCTCGAGGCCAACATCAAGGGCATCTTCAACGTCTACGAAGCCGCGCGCCGCCACGGCGTCAAGCGCGTGGTGTTCGCCAGCTCCAACCACGTGATCGGCTTCTACAGGCAGACCGAGCGCATCGACGCGCATGCCGCGCGCCGGCCCGACGGCTACTACGGCCTGTCGAAGTCCTTCGGCGAGGACATGGCGCAGTTCTACTTCGACCGCTGGGGCATCGAGACAGTGAGCATCCGCATCGGCTCGTCGTTCCCCGAGCCGCTCAACCGCCGGATGATGAGCACCTGGCTCAGCTACCGCGACCTGACCACGCTGATCGAGAAGTCGCTCTTCACGCCGGACGTGAAGCACACGATCGTCTACGGCATGTCGAACAACCGCGACGTGTGGTGGGACAACAGCGCAGCCGCCCACCTGGGCTTCGTGCCGCAGGACGGCTCCGAGGTGTTCCGCGACAAGGTCGAGGCGCAGCCGCCGGTCGCGCCGACCGACCCCAACGCCATCTACCAGGGCGGCGCCTTCACCGCGCAAGGGCCCTTCGGCGATGCCGGCTGAGCTCGTTCTCGACGCGCGCAACGGCACCGGCGAAAGCCCGGTGTGGCATGCCGCGGAGCAGGCGCTGTATTGGGTCGATATCCCGGCGCGCGCACTGCATCGCTGGCATGCGAGCGAAGGCCATGCGCAATGGCACGCGGATGAAATGATCGCCTGCATCGCGCCGCGCGCCGATGCGCCGGGCGCATGGATCGCCGGCATGGAGAGCGGCCTGTTCTCGCTGCAGCCGCAGGCCGACGGCACGCTGGCTGCCACATCGCTCGCGCACGTCGAGCACGCAGCGCCGGCCATGCGCTTCAATGATGGCCGCTGCGACCGCCAGGGCCGCTTCTGGGCCGGCACGATGCTGCGCGACATGGCCGCCGGCGCACGCGTCGGCCGCCTCTACAGCTACGGCAAAGGAAGCGACAGCGCTGCCATGTGCCTGGACGATTTCATCGTCCCCAACGGCCTCGCCTTCAGCCCCGACGGCCGCACGATGTACCTCTCGGATTCGCATCCCACCGTGCAGGCCATCTGGGCCTTCGACTACGACACCGATACGGGCACGCCGAGCAACCGCCGCCTGTTCGTCGACATGAAGCCCCTGCCCGGCCGCCCCGACGGCGCCGCCATGGACGCCGACGGCTGCTACTGGATCTGCGGCAACGACGCGGGCCTGGTGCACCGCTTCACGCCCGACGGCCGGCTCGACCGCTCGCTCGAAGTGCCGGTCAAGAAACCCGCGATGTGCGCCTTCGGCGGCCCGGCGCTCGACACGCTCTTCGTCACCTCCATCCGGCCCGGCGGCACCGACCTGTCGGACCAGCCGCTGGCCGGCGGCGTGTTCGCGCTGCGGCCCGGCGTCACCGGCGTTCCGGAGGCGGCGTTCGGCATCCGAGTTTTTTGAAGCCCCTTTTTCGACAACCACCAAGCAGAGGACGAGACAAATGAAATTCACCAAGACCCTTGTCGCAATTTCCGCGTGCGCCGCAGCCGCGCTGACCACATTGGCTGCACACGCCACCGAGTTCCGCTCGGCCGACATCCATCCCGACGACTACCCGACCGTGACCGCGGTCAAGTTCATGAGCGAACGGCTCAAGGCGCTGTCGGGCGGCAAGCACACCATCAAGGTGTTCAACAACAGCTCCCTCGGCAGCGAGAAGGACACGATCGAGCAGACCAAGATCGGCGCGCTGCAGATGGTGCGCGTGAACATCGCACCGATGAACAACATCTGCGCCGAGACGCAGGTGCCGACCATGCCCTTCCTGTTCCGCTCGGTCGACCACCTGCACAAGGTGCTCGACGGCCCGGTCGGCGAGGAGATCCTGAAGTCGTGCGAGAAGCAGGGCTTCGTCGGCCTCGCCTACTACGACAGCGGCGCGCGCTCGATGTTCACGGCCAAGAAGCCGGTCCGCAGCTTTGCCGACATGAAGGGCCTGAAGGTCCGCGTGCAGCAGTCCGACCTGTGGGTGTCGATGCTCGAGGCCATGGGCGCCAATGCCACGCCGATGCCCATGGGCGAGGTCTACACCGGCCTGAAGACCGGCCTGATCGATGCCGCCGAGAACAACTACCCCACCTACGAAAGCGCGCGCGCCTTCGAAGTGGCCAAGTACTACAGCAAGACCGAGCACTCGATGGCGCCCGAGATGCTGCTGTTCTCCAAGCGCGCGTGGGACAAGCTCTCGGCCGAGGAGCAAGGCTGGCTGCGCCAGGCCGCCAAGGAGTCGGTGCCCTACATGCGCAAGCAGTGGGAAGAGCGTGAGATCAAGTCGCTCGCCACGGTGAAGGCCGGCGGCGCCGAGATCATCGAGGTCGACAAGGCCCCGTTCCAGGCCGCGATGAAGCCGGTGTACGACAAGTTCATCACCGATGCGAAGCTGAAAGACCTCGTGAAGCGCGTGCAAGAAACGAAATAGGGCTCGCCCCCAGGCTTGCTCACTTCGTGTAGCCGCCCCTGCCGGGGGCAACACCCGCGGCCCGGTGGAGCCGGTTCCGCGGTGTTTCACGAAGGGGCAGGTTTCCATCTCGAACGGAAAGATATGTACACAAAACTTTGCCGCACCCTCGCCCGTGCCTGCATGTGGTTGGGCATCCTCGGGCTCGTCGCGGTGATCTGCGCGGTGAGCTGGCAGGTGTTCGGCCGCTACGTGCTCAACAACACCCCCACCTGGGCTGAAAGCCTTGCGCTGCTGCTGGTGATCTACGTCACGATGTTCGGCGTGGCCGTCGGCGTGCGCGATGCCGGCCACATCGGCCTCGAATCGTTCCTCGTGCTCGCGCCCGACTGGCTGCGGCTGAAGATGGAGTACCTGATCCACGCGCTGATCCTGCTGTTCGGCCTGGCCATGGCCTGGAACTGCGCCTCGCTCGCCGAATCGGTGTGGGGCTACAGGCTGCCCACGCTCTGGATTTCCGAGGGCTGGAAGTACGTGCCCGCCGCAGTGGCCGGCGTCCTCATCGTGATGTTCTCCATCGAACACATCATCGCTTTGGCCCAGGGCCGCGAAGTCGAACCCGCCTGGGGATGACCATGCAAACCCCCAAGCTGCGCGCACTTCGTGTCGCTTCGCTCACCCCCTTGCAGGGGGCAATGCCTGCGGCCCGGCAAAGCCGGTTCCGCGGCATTCCCCCAACAGTCCATAGCGCCTCCACCCGCGCCGAGGCGGCCGAAACATGACCATTCCTCTCCTCATTCTTTGCCTCTCGTTCACGCTCTTCCTGCTGCTGGGCGTGCCGGTTGCTTTCTCCATCGGCCTCTCGGCCCTGGCCACGCTGCTGTACGAAGGCCTGCCGCTCGAGGTGGGCTTCCAGCAGATGACCTCGGGCATGGGCATCTTTTCGTTCCTCGCGATTCCGTTCTTCATCTTCGCCGGCGAGCTGATGCTCTATGGCGGCATCGCGGACCGCATCGTCAACTTCGCGCGCAATCTCGTGGGCCATGTGCGCGGCGGCCTCGGCATGTCGAACGTGGTGGCCTGCACGCTGTTCGGCGGCGTCTCGGGCTCGCCCGTGGCGGACGTCTCGGCCATGGGCGCCGTGATGATCCCGATGATGAAGAAGGAGGGCTATCACGCCGACTATGCGGTCAACGTGACGACCCACGCCGCACTGGTGGGCGCGCTCATGCCGACCAGCCACAACCTGATCATCTATTCGCTCGCAGCGGGCGGCAAGGTGTCGATCGCAGCGCTGATCCTGGCGGCGCTGCTGCCGGCGGCGGTGCTCACGCTCAGCAACCTCGCGGCCGCCTACCTGGTGGCGGTGAAGCGCGGCTATCCGGCCGGCAGCTTCCCGGGCTGGTCCATCGTGGCGCGTTCGTTCGCGGCCGCGCTGCCGGGCCTGTTCATCGTGGTACTGATCCTCGGCGGCATCCTGTCGGGCATCTTCACGGCGACCGAATCGGCCGCGGTGGCGGTGCTCTATGCGCTGGCCCTGACGATCTTCGTCTACCGCACGCTGAAGTGGGAGCACTTCGTCAAGGCGGCCTCGAAGGCGGTGCGCACCACCGGCGTGATCCTGCTGCTGATCGGCATCTCGAGCACCTTCGGCTACCTGATCAGCCTCTATGGCGTGGCCGAACTCACGGGCCAGATGCTGTCGCAGATCACCACCACGCCATGGATGATCTTTCTGCTGATCAACATCATCCTGTTCGTGCTGGGCACGTTCCTCGACATGGCGGCGACGATCCTGCTGTGCACCCCGATCTTCCTGCCGATTGCGCAACACTACGGCATGAGCTCGGTGCAGTTCGGCATCGTGATGCTGATCAACTGCGCGCTGGGCCTCAACACGCCGCCGGTGGGCACCACGCAATTCGTCGGCTGCGCGATCGGCGGGGTGTCGGTGGGCACGGTGATGAAGACCATCTGGCCGTTCTACGGCGCGTTGATCTTCGCGCTCGCGGTGGTCACCTTCGTGCCGGCCTTCTCGACGTGGCTTCCGAGCATGTTCATGGTGGTCAAGTAAGAACCGAGAGAGAAAGGTCCCACGATGGCCGATTCCGAAACCCGACCGCTCTACATCCGCATGCACGCGGCGGACAACGTCGCCATCGTCGCGAACGATGGCGGCCTGAAGGCCGGCGCCACGTTCGCCGATGGCCTCGCACTGGTGGACAACGTGCCCCAGGGCCACAAGGTGGCGCTGGCCGACCTGGCCGAGGGCGACGCCGTCGTCCGCTACAACGTGGTGATCGGCTACGCACTGAAGGCGCTTCCGCGCGGCAGCTGGGTGCACGAGCGCCTGCTGCAGATGCCGGCGGCGCGCGCCCTCGACGGGCTGCCGATCGCCACGGTCAAGCCGCCCGAGCAGCCGCCGATCGAGGGCTACACCTTCGAGGGCTATCGCAACCTTGACGGATCGGTGGGCACCCGCAACATCCTCGCCATCACGCAGACCGTGCAATGCGTGGCGGGCGTGGTCGATTTCGCGGTGCAGCGCATCAAGGCCGAGCTGCTGCCGAAGTACCCCCATGTCGACGACGTGGTGGGCCTGTCGCACAGCTACGGCTGCGGCGTGGCGATCGATGCGCCCGATGCCGTCATTCCGATCCGCACGCTGCGCAACATCAGCCTCAACCCGAACTTCGGCGGCGAGGTGATGGTCATCAGCCTGGGCTGCGAGAAGCTGCAGCCCGAGCGCCTGCTGCCGCCGGGCAGCATCCCGCTGGTGGACGAGCGCAATGTGGCCGACGTCGGCACCACGGCCGACGAGAAGCTCGACGTGGTGTGCCTGCAGGACGACGCGCACGTCGGCTTCATGTCGATGATCGACTCGATCATGCGGCAGGCCGAAGAGCATCTGGAGCGGCTCAACGCACGCCGGCGCGAGACCGTGCCGGCCAGCGAGCTGGTGGTCGGTGTGCAGTGCGGCGGCAGCGATGCCTTCTCGGGCGTCACGGCCAACCCGGCCGTCGGCTTCTGCACCGACCTGCTGGTGCGCGCCGGCGCCACCGTGATGTTCTCGGAAGTGACCGAGGTGCGCGACGGCATCGACCAGCTCACCTCGCGCGCGACCACCCCGGCGGTGGCCGAGGCGATGATCCGCGAAATGGCCTGGTACGACGCCTACCTGGACCGCGGCCGCGTCGACCGCAGTGCCAACACCACGCCCGGCAACAAGAAGGGCGGGCTCTCGAACATCGTCGAGAAGGCCATGGGCTCGATCGTGAAGAGCGGCAGCGCGCCGATTTCGGGCGTGGTCGCCCCGGGCGAGAAGGCGAAGCAGAAAGGCCTGCTCTACGCCGCGACGCCCGCCAGCGACTTCATCTGCGGCACGCTGCAGCTGGCCGCCGGCATGAACCTGCACGTGTTCACCACCGGCCGCGGCACGCCCTACGGCCTGGCCGAGGTGCCGGTGATCAAGGTCGCCACGCGCAGCGATCTTGCGCGCCGCTGGCACGACCTGATGGACGTGAACGCGGGCCGCATCGCCGACGGCGACGCCACCATCGAGGACATGGGCTGGGAGCTGTTCCGCCTGATGCTCGACGTGGCGAGCGGCAGGAAGAAGACCTGGGCCGAACAGTGGAAGCTGCACAACGCGCTGGTGCTCTTCAACCCCGCGCCCGTGACCTGACACCTCGAAAGGAAACATCCATGGAAGACCTCAAGGACAAGACCGCGCTGGTCACCGGCGCCAGCACCGGCATCGGCGCCGCGGTGGCCATCGCGTTCGCTGCGCGCGGCATGCGCGTGGCGGTGCACTACAACAGCTCGGCCGATGCGGCGAACCAGGTCGTCGCGGCGATCCGCGCAGCGGGCGGCACGGCGTTCGCGGTGCAGGCCGATGTGCGCGACACCGCGGCGATCCGCGAATGCGTCAAGCAGACCACGGCGCAGTTCGGCCGCATCGACGTGCTGGTGAACAACGCCGGCAGCCTGGTCAAGCGCGTCCCCATCGCCGAGTTCGACGATGCGCTGTTCGACGAGGTGATGCACATCAACGCACGCTCGGTGCTCGCGTTCTGCCGCGAGGTGGTTCCGCTGATGCGCACCCAGGGCGGCGGCAACATCATCAACGTGACCTCGGTCGCGGCACGCACCGGCGGCGGGCCGGCCGCGTACCTGTACGCGGGCTCGAAGGGCTTCGTGAGCACCGCGACGCACGGGTTGGCGAAGGAACTGGTCGGCGACCGCATCCGCGTCAACGCGGTGGCGCCGGGCGTGATCCAGACGCCCTTCCAGGACCGCTTCTCGACGCCCGCGATGCTGGAGAACTTCAGGGCGGGCATTCCGATGGGCCGCCTCGGCACGCCCGAGGAATGCGTTGGCGCCTTTCTCTACCTCGCCTCGGAACAGCTCTCGGGCTATGTGACCGGGCAGGTGATCGAGGTAAACGGCGGGCAATACATGCCCTGACGCGCGAGGAGCACGAGGACATCTTTCGAGGTGTGCAGGATCAGATCAACAACGGAGACAACGACATCATGAAAAGAAGCAACTTCCTTCGCGGCCTGGCCGCTCTCTCGGCCACGGCCGCGCTGTCGCTCGGACTGGCCGCGCCCGCCGCGGCGCAGCAGGCCAACGACTTTCCGAACCGCACGATCGAGCTGCTGGTTCCCTACCAGCCCGGCGGCGGCACCGACGGCCTGGCACGCGCTTTTTCCGAGGCGAGCCGCAAGCACATCGCGCAGAGCATCGTGATCGTCAACCGCCCCGGCGCCGGCGGCGCCATCGGCTGGACCGAGGTGATCAACGCCAAGCCCGACGGCTACAAGCTCGCGGTGCTCACGGTCGAGCTGCTCACGCTGCCGCACCTGGGCCTGGCCAAGTTCAACTACGACGACTTCCAGCCGATCGCGCAGCTCAATGCCGATCCGGCCGCGATCACCGTCAAGGCCGATGCGCCGTGGAACACCATCGAGGAATTCCTCGCCGCAGCGAAGAAGTCGCCCGAGAGCATCCGCGTGGGCAACTCGGGCAACGGCTCGATCTGGCACCTCGCGGCTGCAGCGCTGGAAGACAAGACCGGCACCCGGTTCGGCCACATCCCGTTCCAGGGCGCGGCGCCCGCGGTGCTGGCGCTGCTGGGCGGCCACATCGAGGCGGTGGCGGTGAGCCCGGCCGAGGTGACGACGCATGTGCAGGGCGGCAAGCTCAAGGTGCTGATGGTGATGGCCGACAAGCGCGTGAAGGGCTTCGAGAAAGTGCCCACCGCCAAGGAGCGCGGCATCGACCTGTCGATCGGCACCTGGCGCGGCCTCGGCGCGCCGAAGAACACGCCGCCGGAAGTGATGGCGAAGCTGCGCGAGATCACGGCCAAGACGGCCGCCGAGCCGCTGATGCACGAGGTGATGGACAAGCAGAACCTGGGCTACGTCTACACCGACGGCGCCGCATTCAAGGAAACGCTGGCCAAGGACAACGCCTACTTCAAGCAGCTGATCACCAAACTCAACATCAAACCCTGAACCCGCAACCATGAAGAAGACAATCGCATCGCTGCTGTGGCTGGCCGCAGCCGGCCACGCATCTGCCGCGACCTGGGTCTACGTGTCGAACGCGGACAGCCAGGAAATCTCGGTGCTCGCGCTGGACCGCGACAAGGGCTCGCTGACGCCGGTGCAGACGCTCAATGTCGGCGGCACGGTGATGCCGATGGCGGTGAGCCACGACAAGCGCGTGCTGTATGCCGCGCTGCGCTCGCAGCCGTTCCGCGTGGCCAGCCTCTCGATCGACGCCGCCACCGGCAAGCTGCAGAAGCTCGGCGAGGCGCCGCTGGCCGACAGCATGGCCAACATCGATCTCGACGCGAGCGGCAAGTGGCTCTTCGCCGCTTCGTACGGGGGCAACAAGATCACGGTCAATGCGATCGGCAAGGACGGCGCGGCGGGTGCGGTCCACCAGCTGGTTCAGACCGCGCCCAACGCGCATGCGATCCATGCGGATGCGAGCAACCGCTTCGTGCTGGCAACGAGCCTGGGCGGCGACAACGTGTCGAGCTGGCGCTTCGATGCCGAGAAGGGCTTGCTCTCGCCGAACGATCCGCCGCTCACCACCACGGCTGCGAAAGCGGGGCCGCGCCACTTCGTCTGGGACAAGGCGCAGCGCCACGTCTACCTGCTGGACGAACTCGATGCGGCGCTGCACGTGTTCGCGTGGGATGCCGCGCGCGGCAGGCTGAAGCTGGTGCAGAGCACGACCACGCTGCCCGCCGGCTTCGACGGCAAGCCCTGGGCCGCCGACCTGCACCTGACGCCCGACGGACGCTATCTGTACGCGTCGGAACGCACGTCGAGCACGCTGTCGGCGTTCAGGGTCGATGCCGCAACCGGGCAACTGCAGCCGCTCGGCCAGACCCCGACCGAGAAGGTCCCGCGCGGCTTCGCGATCGACCCGAGCGGCCGCTACCTGATCGCCGCGGGGCAGGAGTCGCACAGCATTTCGCTCTATGCCATCGATGCCGCAACGGGCGCGCTCGGCAAGCCCGAGCGCCTGACCGTGGGCAAGAACCCGAACTGGATCGAGATCGTGGACATGCCCTGATCGGCCAAGGTCCATCGGTCATTCAACAAAGCCACTGGAGACAACGCACATGCAACGCCGCACACTGATTCGCACCGCCCTCGCCTCTTCGCTCGCCACGGCCCTGCCCGCTTTCGCGCAGGGCAGCGGCAACTGGCCGACGGGCAAGGCCATCACCTACCTCGTGCCCTTTCCCGCGGGCGGCACCACCGACGTGCTGGGCCGGCTGATCGGGCAGAAGCTCGGTACCGTGCTGGGCACGAGCGTGATCATCGACAACAAGGGCGGCGCGGGCGGCAGCGTGGGCTCCGAGATCGGCGCTCGCGCGGCGCCGGACGGCTTCACGCTGGTGGGCGGCACGATCAGCTCGCATGCGATCAACGTGAGCCTGTACCCCAAGCTGGGCTACGACCCGCAGAAGTCGTTCGCCCCGGTGACGCTGATCGGCACCAATCCGGTGGTGTTGGTGGTGAACCAAGCCAGCCCGTACAAGACCCTGAAGGACGTGCTCGAAGCGAGCAAGACCAAGTCGGGCGGCCTCTCGTCGGCCTCGGCGGGCACGGGCACCTCGCAGCACCTGGCGCTGGAACTGCTGGCCTTCAAGTCGGGCGTGAAGTTCACGCACATTCCCTACAAGGGCAGCGGCCCGGCCATCCAGGACGTGATCGGCGGCCAGGTCGACATGATGTTCGACACCACGGTGGTCGCGGGTCCGCACATCCAGAGCGGCAAGCTGCGCGCCATCGCCGTGACCTCGGCCAAGCGCCTGGCCTCGATGCCCGATGTGCCGACGGTGGCCGAGTCGGGCCTGCAGGGTCTGAAGGATTTCGAGGTGCTGTCGTGGCAGGCCATCTTCGTGCCCGCGGGGACGCCCGCGCCTGTGGTCGATCGTCTGCACACCGAGATCCGCAAGATCCTCGCGACGCCCGAGATGCAGGACAAGCTCAAGGGCTTCGGCATGGAGCCCGCCGATTTGTCGACGGCGCAGATCGCGGCATTCCAGAAGGCCGAAGTTGAGAAGTGGGCGCAGGTGATCAAGGCTGCGGGGATCAAGGCGGACTAGTTGCCGCGGGAGCGCCGCCCCGAACAACGAACGCCAAACACGACAACGCGGCGAACAGAAAAGCGAGGCTTCCGTTTCAGAAGGCAAGAACCCGAGGGAAGCCTCTGACGCCTCCCGGGGAAACCGCTTTATAGAATGCCCCTCCAATCCGCATTCGAGGCTTCCCCCAACGTGTCCGACCGCTCAGCAGTTCTGCCCCAATACCTGTTCCCCAAGCAGGCCCTGACCCATTTCGCCGGCTGGGTTGCGGGGAAGGAACGCGGTGCCGTCACGACGTGGATCATTCGCCGCTTCGTCGCCAAATACGGCGTCGACATGGGCGAGGCCCTCGAGTCCGACATCCACCACTACAAGAGCTTCAACCAGTTCTTCACGCGTGCCCTCAAGCCCGGCATGCGCCCGCTCGCGCAGGCCGACCTGGTCTGCCCCGTGGACGGGGCCATCAGCCAGTTCGGCGCCATCGAAGGCGACCAGATCTTCCAGGCCAAGGGCCACAACTACACCACCACCGCACTGGTCGGCGGCGACGCCGCGCTGGCCGCGAAATTCGCGAACGGCAGCTTCGCCACGCTCTACCTGAGCCCCAAGGACTACCACCGCATCCACATGCCCTGCGACGGCCGCCTCGTGCGCATGATCCACGTGCCCGGCGACCTGTTCTCGGTCAACCCGACCACCGCACGCGGCGTGCCCGGCCTCTTCGCGCGCAACGAACGCGTGGCCTGCGTCTTCGAGTCCGCGCGCGGCCCCTTCGTGCTGGTGCTCGTGGGCGCCACCATCGTCGGCAGCATGGCCACCGTGTGGCACGGCGTCGTCAATCCGCCGCGCGTCGGCGAGCTGCGCGAATGGCACTACGGCGACCAGCAGATCGACATCCGCAAGGGCGACGAGATGGGCCGTTTCTTGCTCGGGTCCACCGTCGTCATGCTGTTCCCGGCGCCTGCGCTGGCCTTCAACCCCGATTGGTCGCCCACCCGCTCGATCCGTCTGGGCGAAGCCATGGCCAATTACGCGAATTTGTGAGGCTTTGTCTCACAACCCGCATGCAGCATACCCTCACAGCTATAAAACTAGTAGCATTCTCATCCTTTGCGCTATAGTCGTCAGGCAGCCAGACGGTCCATAACCAATCACAAACAAGAATGCGAGGCATCGGCCTGTTCCAGGTCCATGGCCCGCCCAGCTTCGAGGAGATGAGTCGATGAGTACCAAGGAAAACGCAGCCGTCAGCCAGTTGCTCGCACTGCTCGAGGCCCGCTATGCGCTGCGTGTGCTCTGGGCCCTGCGCGACGGTCATGCCCAGACCTTCCGGCTGCTGCAGGACAGCGTCGGCGGCATCACTCCCAACACGCTCAACACCCGCATCAAGGAACTGCGCGAGGCCGGCATCGTCAGCCACGGCAGCGACGGGTATTGCCTCACCCTCAGCGGGCAGGACCTGCTCAAGCGCCTGTCCGACCTGCAGGCCTTCGCCGGCAAATGGCAGCTGGGCCAGATCAAGAAGGCCGCGGCCCCCGTGGCGCCCGCACCGGTTGCGGCGCCGGCCGCACCAGCTGCACCTGTCGTTCCACCCCCGCCCCCCTCTTCTCCCCCTCCTCCACCGCCCCTCGACTCGACGAACTGAGCGGACCGCCGGCCCGGCATCGGTAAACTCCGCGCCTTCGATCCATTCACCATTCCATCGACGCAAGGAGCGTTTCCCATGCCCACCACCCCCTCCGGCCTGCAATACGAAGACACCGAAGTCGGCACCGGCGCCGAAGCCAAGGCCGGCCAGCACGTGCATGTGCACTACACCGGCTGGCTCTACAACGACGGCGTGCAAGGCGCCAAGTTCGATTCGAGCCGCGACCGCAACGACCCCTTCGCGTTCTCGCTGGGCGCCGGCCAGGTCATCAAGGGCTGGGACGAAGGCGTGGCCGGCATGAAGATCGGCGGCAAGCGCACGCTGATCATTCCCGCATCGCTGGGCTATGGCGCCCGCGGCGCCGGCGGCGTGATTCCCCCGAACGCCACCCTGAAGTTCGACGTCGAACTCCTCGACGCACACTGATTCAGGCTCGCCCCCAGGCTTGCCCACTTCGTGTGGCCGCCAACCCCCTGCCGGGGGCAACACCTGCGGCCCGGCGAAGCCGGTTCCGCGGTGTTTCGCGAGGGAACACCCCTCAAGACCCTGCGTAGCGGCCTTTTTTGCCGCTTTTTTCGCTTGAAATGCCTTGGGCCAGCCCCAACTGGCTGGCTATCGTTTGTTTCCCGGCTCCCGCCGGTTCTTTGAAAAATGTCTGACCCGCAACAATCCGCACAGAATTCGCAAATGCTGCAAGGCGAGCCCAGCCCCGAAGAACTGGAGGCTGCGCAAGCCGCCAATGAAGCCGAGGCGCTGGACGCCCTGGCCGTGGCCCAAGGCGAACTCGCTGCCTTGCAGACCCGGAATGCCGAATTGGCCGATCAGTACCTGCGCGCCCAGGCCGACGTCCAGAACGCCCGCCGCCGCGCCGACGAAGAAATCACCAAGGCCCGCAAATTCGCGGTCGAGGCCTTCGCCGAGAGCCTGCTGCCGGTGACGGACAGCCTCGAAGCCGGCCTGGCCATCAAGGACGCCACGCCCGAGCAGATCCGCGAAGGCGCCGAAGCCACGCTGCGCCAACTCAAGAGCGCGCTCGAACGCAACAAGGTGATCGAAGTGGCCCCCGCTTCCGGCACCAAGTTCGACCCGCACCAGCACCAGGCCATCTCGGTCGTGCCCGCCGACCAGGAACCCAACACCGTGGTGAGCGTGCTCCAGAAGGGCTACACCATCAACGACCGCGTGCTGCGCCCGGCGCTGGTCACGGTGAGCGCGCCGAAGTAGTCGCACGGCACACACGATTCCCACAGGAAATCCCCGCTCCATCCCTTGAATCGAGCCGGGTTATCCACAAGTTCATAACAACATATTTTTCAGGCTTTCAGGAGTAAAGAACATGGCAAAGATCATCGGCATCGACCTCGGCACCACCAACTCGTGCGTGTCGATCATGGAAGGCAACACCACGCGCGTGATCGAGAACTCGGAAGGTGCGCGCACCACGCCGTCGATCGTCGCGTACCAGGAGGACGGCGAAGTCCTCGTCGGTGCCTCGGCCAAGCGCCAGGCCGTCACCAATCCCAGGAACACGCTGTACGCCATCAAGCGCCTGATCGGCCGCAAGTTCGAGGAAAAGGAAGTCCAGAAGGACATCGACCTGATGCCCTACACCATCGCGAAGGCCGACAACGGCGACGCGTGGGTCGAAGTGCGCGGCAAGAAGATTGCCCCGCAGCAGGTCAGCGCCGACATCCTGCGCAAGATGAAGAAGACCGCCGAAGACTACCTCGGCGAAACCGTGACCGAAGCCGTGATCACGGTGCCGGCCTACTTCAACGACGCGCAGCGCCAGGCCACCAAGGACGCCGGCCGCATCGCGGGCCTCGACGTCAAGCGCATCATCAACGAGCCCACCGCTGCAGCCCTGGCCTTCGGCCTCGACAAGCAGGACAAGGCCGACCGCAAGATCGCCGTGTACGACCTCGGCGGCGGCACCTTCGACATCTCGATCATCGAGATCGCGGACGTCGACGGCGAGAAGCAGTTCGAAGTGCTGTCGACCAACGGCGACACCTTCCTGGGCGGCGAAGACTTCGACCAGCGCATCATCGACTACATCATTGCCGAGTTCAAGAAGGAACAAGGCGTCGACCTGAGCAAGGACGTGCTTGCGCTGCAGCGCCTGAAGGAAGCCGCCGAAAAGGCCAAGATCGAGCTGTCGAACAGCGCGCAGACCGACATCAACCTGCCCTACATCACGGCCGATGCCTCGGGGCCCAAGCACCTGAACATCAAGCTCACCCGCGCCAAGCTCGAAAGCCTGGTCGACGAGCTGGTCGAGCGCACCATCGCGCCCTGCCGCTTGGCCATCAAGGACGCCGGCATCAGCGTGTCGGACATCAACGACGTGATCCTGGTCGGCGGCATGACCCGCATGCCCAAGGTGCAGGAGAAGGTGAAGGCCTTCTTCGGCAAGGAACCGCGCAAGGACGTGAACCCCGACGAGGCCGTGGCCGTCGGCGCCGCCATCCAGGGCCAGGTGCTCTCGGGCGACCGCAAGGACGTGCTGCTGCTCGACGTGACCCCGCTGTCGCTCGGCATCGAGACGATGGGCGGCGTCATGACCAAGATGATCGCGAAGAACACCACGATCCCGACCAAGTTCGCGCAGACCTTCTCGACCGCCGAGGACAACCAGCCGGCCGTGACGATCAAGGTGTTCCAGGGCGAACGCGACATCGCCTCGGGCAACAAGCTGCTCGGCGAGTTCAACCTCGAAGGCATTCCGCCGGCATCGCGCGGCACGCCGCAGATCGAGGTGAGCTTCGACATCGACGCCAACGGCATCCTGCACGTCGGCGCGAAGGACAAGGGCACCGGCAAGGAAAACAAGATCACCATCAAGGCGAACTCGGGCCTGAGCGAAGACGAGATCCAGAAGATGGTGAAGGACGCCGAGCTCAACGCGGCCGACGACAAGAAGAAGCTCGAGATCGTGCAGGCCCGCAACCAGGGCGAAGCCATGGTGCACAGCGTGAAGAAGTCGCTGGGCGAACACGGTGCGAGCCTCGAAGCCGCCGAGAAGGAAGCGATCGAAACCGCGATCAAGGACCTGGAAGAAGCCCTCAAGGGTGAAGACAAGACCGTGATCGAGGAAAAGACCAACACGCTGATGACGGCAAGCCAGAAGCTCGGCGAAAAGATGTATGCCGAATCGCAGGCTGCGGCAGGCGCCGCGGCCGCCGGCGGCCCGGCTGGCGCGGAAGCTGCTGCAAGTGCGCAGGCCGACGACAACGTGGTCGACGCCGAAGTCAAGGAAGTCAAGAAAGGCTGATCTTCAGCCCCTTGAGCAAGGCTGGAACACCTGAAGAGGTGCTCCAGCCTTTCTCGCTTCAAGTTACCCGAGTTCCCGCTGCCTCCTGATCGACCTGCCATGGCCACCAAACGCGACTACTACGAAACCCTCGGCGTCCCCAAGAACGCGAGCGAGGAAGAAATCAAGAAGGCTTATCGCAAGCTCGCGATGAAGCACCACCCCGACCGCAACCACGGCGACACCAGCAAGGACGCCGAGGCCAAGTTCAAGGAGGTGAAGGAAGCGTATGAAATGCTGTCGGACGGCCAGAAGCGCGCGGCCTACGACCAATACGGCCACGCCGGCGTCGATCCCAACATGCGCGGCGGCCCGGGCGCCGAAGGCTTCGGCGGCTTTGCGGAGGCCTTCGGCGACATCTTCGGCGACGTGTTCGGCGGCGGTGGCCGAGGCCGTGCCGGCGGCGGGCGCCAGGTGTTCCGCGGCAGCGACCTGAGCTATGCGATGGAAGTCACGCTCGAGGAAGCGGCCGAGGGCAAGGAAGCGCAGATCCGCATTCCCAGCTGGGACGACTGCGGCACCTGCAAGGGCTCGGGCGCCAAGCCCGGCACCAAGCCCATCACCTGCACCACCTGCCACGGTGCGGGTGCGGTGCAGATGCGCCAGGGCTTCTTCAGCGTGCAGCAGACCTGCCCCACTTGCCACGGCAGCGGCAAGATCATTCCCGAGCCCTGCACCGTGTGCCACGGCCAGGGCAAGATCAAGAACAACAAGACGCTCGAGGTGAAGATCCCGGCCGGCATCGACGACGGCATGCGCATCCGCAGCACCGGCAACGGCGAGCCCGGCACCAACGGCGGCCCGCCGGGCGACCTCTACATCGAGATCCGCCTCAAGAAGCACGAGCTCTTCGAGCGCGACGGCGACGACCTGCACTGCGTGGTGCCGGTCAGCGTGACCACGGCCGCGCTCGGCGGCGAAATCAGCGTGCCCACGCTCAAGGGCGCTGCAGCCATCGACATTCCCGACGGCACGCAAAGCGGCAAGCAGTTCCGCCTGCGCGGCAAGGGCATCAAGGGCGTGCGTTCGAGCTACCCGGGCGACCTGTACTGCCACGTGCGCGTGGAGACGCCGGTGAAGCTCACCGAGCATCAGCGCAAGCTCCTGAAGGAACTCGACGAGTCGCTCAGGAAGGGCGGCGACAAGCACAGCCCGACCGACAAGGGCTGGTTCGACAAGGCCAAGGAGTTTTTCAGCTGACCTGAGAGACGATCCCGCCGGGCACCAAAGCCGTGCGGGAATGCTCAAGGCCCTGAGCCTCGCGGTGCATCGGTTGCAACGCGGGCCTCGGGGCTTTTCTTCGTCTGCGCGCCCCGCTCTCCAGCCCAGGGGCCGGCGACTCGCGCCGCGCCGCCCCGAACTCACCGCTCTTCAGACTGGTGCATCCACGGCCTCGGCCCCCGCGTAAAAGCACGCAGACAGTGCCTCCTGCACCGCTGCGGCACGCGCTGACCGGCTTGCGCGTCCCCATCCCACGCCAACACGCGCAAGCCACCCATCGAGAAGTGGCGCGAGGATTGCTTTTATATTTTTTTTTGGATGTGCAATAAACCAAACGACAGATCGCGCGTTATTGAAGGGAGACGGCCGCTTTATTGAGCCACCAGGCTCAATAGGCGAAGCTTTCTCGGGAAAACACCAATGAGAACGATAGCCATTGGATATAGGCATTTCACCCGGAGATAATTGCGCGAGCGAGCCTTTGAATTTAACTGAAATCCGAATACTAGTTCCGATTTTCTTGAGGAACTTTACTCGTCGGCGTGGTTCTGAATAAACAAAAGATTTACCGGGTTCAGTCTTTGCTTTATGCTGATTGAGCAGATTGTGTAAGGGAGTTTTTCCACGGCATGCAGCCATGGGCGAGCACATCTTTTTGAAATGTCGCGACGCATTGCCTGTGCTGCACGCCCCCGGGGCCAAAAGCCCCGCTGACCTGATGGAGGCGTGACCATGGACGTGATCAGCAACTTTGCCGCCCGCTACGAGCGCACCCGCGAGGAGGTTCTCTCCTTGCAGGAATATCTCGATATCTGCAAGCGCGATCCCACGGCGTACGCCACCGCCTCCGAGCGAATGCTCAAGGCCATTGGCGAACCCCAGCTGGTCGATACGCGCAACGACCCCCGGCTTTCGCGCATCTTCGCCAACAAGGTCATCAAGATCTATCCGGCGTTCAAGGAGTTCTACGGCATGGAGGACGCCATCGAGCAGGTGGTGTCCTATTTCCGCCATGCCGCGCAGGGACTCGAAGAAAAGAAGCAAATCCTTTACCTGCTGGGTCCGGTCGGCGGCGGCAAGAGTTCGATCGCAGAGCGCCTGAAGCAGCTCATGGAGCATGTGCCCTTCTATGCGATCCACGGTTCTCCGGTGAACGAATCGCCCCTGGGGCTCTTCGACACGATCGAAGACGGCGAGATACTTGAAAAAGAATACGGCATTCCCCGCCGTTACCTGAATCGAATTCTCTCTCCCTGGGCCGTCAAGCGGCTCGAGGAGTACGGCGGCGACATTCGCCAGTTCAAGGTGGTCAAGCGCTTCCCCTCGGTGCTGCGGCAGATCGCGGTCGCCAAGACCGAGCCGGGTGACGAGAACAACCAGGACATTTCCTCGCTGGTCGGCAAGGTCGACATCCGCAAGCTCGAAACCTACGCCCAGGACGACCCGGACGCCTACGCCTACTCCGGCGGCCTGTGCCTGGCCAACCAGGGCCTGCTCGAATTCGTGGAAATGTTCAAGGCGCCCATCAAGGTGCTGCACCCGTTGCTGACCGCCACGCAGGAAAGCAACTTCAAGGGTACCGAGGGCTTCGGCGCCATTCCGTTCGACGGCATCGTGCTCGCGCACAGCAACGAGAGCGAGTGGAAGGCCTTCCGCAACAACAAGAACAACGAGGCTTTCCTCGACCGGATCTACATCGTCAAGGTGCCGTACTGCCTGCGCGCCTCGGAAGAAATCAAGATCTACGAGAAGCTGGTGCGCAACTCCTCGCTGGCCCAGGCGCCCTGCGCACCCGGAACCCTGCGCATGATGGCCCAACTCTCGGTGCTCACGCGCCTGAAGGAGCCCGAGAACTCGAGCACCTTCAGCAAGATGCAGGTGTACGACGGCGAGAACCTCAAGGACACCGACCCCAAGGCCAAGTCGATCCAGGAGTACCGCGACTACGCGGGCGTCGACGAGGGCATGAGCGGCGTCTCGACGCGCTTTGCCTTCAAGATCATCTCGAAGGTGTTCAACTTCGACAGCTCCGAGGTCGCCGCCAACCCGGTGCACCTGATGTACGTGCTCGAACAGCAGATCGAGCGCGAGCAGTTCCCGCCCGAGATCGAGCAGAAGTACATCAGCTACATCAAGGAACTGCTGGCGCCGCGCTACGCCGAGTTCATCGGCAAGGAAATCCAGACCGCCTACCTCGAGAGCTACAGCGAGTACGGCCAGAACATCTTCGACCGCTACGTCACCTACGCCGACTACTGGATCCAGGACCAGGAGTTCCGCGACGTGGACACCGGCGAAGTGTTCGACCGCGCCTCTTTGAATGCCGAACTCGAAAAGATCGAGCGGCCCGCGGGCATCGGCAATCCGAAGGACTTCCGCAACGAGATCGTCAACTTCGTGCTGCGCGCACGGGCCGGCAACGCAGGGCGCAACCCGGCGTGGACCAGCTACGAAAAGCTGCGCGCGGTGATCGAGAAGAAGATGTTCTCCAACACCGAAGAGCTTCTGCCAGTGATCAGCTTCAACACGAAGAGCAGCGCCGACGAGCAGAAGAAGCACGAGGACTTCGTGACCCGCATGGTCGAGAAGGGCTATACGGCCAAGCAGGTTCGCCTGCTCTGCGAGTGGTACCTGCGCGTGCGCAAGAGTTCATAACGACGACGCCTCCATCGTCCTCTCTTTGCAAGGAGCTTAGACACCATCGTGGCCATCCTGCAGCAGATCATCGACCGCCGGCTATCGGGCAAGAACAAGTCCATTGGCAACCGTGAGCGCTTTCTCCGGCGCTACAAGGGGCAGATCCAGGAGGCGGTGCGGCGCGCCGTCAGCGGCCGCAACATCCGCGAACTGGAGCAAGGCGAAGACGTGACCCTGCCGCGCCACGATGTGTCCGAACCGGTGTTCGGGCATGCGCGCGGGGGCGACCGCGAGTACGTGCATCCGGGCAACCAGGAGTACCTGAAAGGCGATCGCATCGCGCGCCCCGAAGGCCAGGCCGGCGGCGGCGCCGGAAGCGGCGAGGCGGGCGACGGTGGCGAAGGGGAAGACGACTTCGTCTTCCGCCTCACGCGCGAGGAGTTCATGCGCGTCTTCTTCGACGACCTCGCGCTGCCGCACCTGATCCGCACCCAGATCGCCGACGTGCCCGAGTGGAGGAGCCACCGCGCCGGTTTCACGAGCGACGGCTCGCCCAACAACCTGCATGTGGTGCGCTCGATGCGCGGCGCCCTCGCCCGCCGCATTGCGCTGGGCGGTGAGCCGCGCAAGGAACTGAAGCGCCTCGAGGCCCACCTGGAACATCTGAAGCAGCACCCCCAGGTGGAGCAGGCCTTCATCCAGAGCGAAATCAAGGAAACCGAAGAGCGCATTGCCGAACTGCGCCGCACGATGCGGCATGTGCCCTACATCGACCCGATCGACCTGCGCTACCGCAACCGCGTGAAGACGCCGGTGCCAAGCGCCAAGGCCGTGATGTTCTGCCTGATGGACGTGTCGGGTTCGATGGACGAGGCGCGCAAGGACATGGCCAAGCGCTTCTTCATGCTGCTCTACATGTTCCTCACGCGGCACTACGAAACCATCGACCTCGTGTTCCTGCGCCACCACACCCAGGCGCAGGAAGTCACCGAGGAAGAGTTCTTCCACGCCACCGAAACCGGCGGCACCGTGGTGTCGAGCGCGCTGGTGCTGATGGACGAGATCATCAAGGCGCGCTACCCCAGCGGCGCATGGAACGTCTACGGCGCGCAGGCCAGCGACGGCGACAACTGGCACCAGGACAGCGGACGCTGCCGCGAGCTGCTGGTCGACAACATCCTGCCGGTGGTGCGCTACTACGCCTATGTGCAGGTGGCCGAGACCGAGCAGAATCTGTGGCAGGAGTACGCGCAGCTCGAAGGCACGCAACCCAACTTCGCGATGCGCAAGGTGGCGGACGCCCAGGACATCTACCCGGTATTCCGCGACCTGTTCAAGAAGGAAGGGGTCAACTCATGAACAACACCGATCGCCCTGCGTCCGCCCCGGTGTTGGAGCGCCTGCCCAGTCCTTCCGACTGGACCTTCGATCTGATCGAGACCTACCACACCGAAATCGCCAAGACGGCCAAGAGTTTCGGGCTCGACGTGTACCCGAACCAGCTCGAGGTGATCACGGCCGAGCAGATGATGGATGCCTACGCCAGCGTGGGCATGCCGATGATCTACCGCCACTGGTCGTACGGCAAGCAGTTCATCGCCACCGAGAAGAACTACCGCCGCGGCCACATGGGGCTGGCCTACGAGATCGTCATCAACTCCGATCCCTGCATCGCCTACCTGATGGAAGAGAACACCATGGCCATGCAGGCCCTGGTGATCGCGCACGCAGCCTACGGCCACAACAGCTTCTTCAAGGGCAACTACCTGTTCCGCATGTGGACCGATGCGTCGTCCATCATCGACTACCTGGTCTACGCGCGCCACTACATCGCCGAATGCGAGGAGCGGCACGGCCTCGATGCGGTCGAGGAACTGCTCGACTCCTGCCATGCGCTGATGAACTACGGCGTCGACCGCTATCGCCGTCCGCAGAAGCGCTCGCTGGCACAGGAGAGCGTGCAGCGCGCCGACCGCGAGCGCCACATGCAGCAGCAGGTGAACGACCTCTGGCGCACGCTGCCGCGACGTGCCGAACAGGCCGCCGAGTCCGACGCCACGCGCCGCTTCCCGTCGGAGCCGCAGGAGAACCTGCTCTACTTCATCGAGAAGAACGCCGCACTGCTCGAACCCTGGCAGCGCGAGGTGGTGCGCATCGTGCGCAAGATCGCGCAGTACTTCTATCCGCAGCGCCAGACGCAGGTGATGAACGAAGGCTGGGCCACGTTCTGGCACTACACCCTGCTCAACACCATGTACGAGCGCGGCCAGCTGGCCGACGGCTTCATGATGGAATGGCTCAGCTCGCACACGGGCGTGATCTTCCAGCCGCCGGTGGGCCACCGCGCCTACAGCGGCATCAACCCCTATGCGCTGGGCTTCAAGATGTTCACCGACCTGCGGCGCATCTGCGAGAAGCCCACCGAGGAAGACCGCCGCTGGTTCCCCGACTTCGCCGGCACCGACTGGGTCAAGACGCTCGACTACGCGATGCGCAACTTCAAGGACGAGAGCTTCGTCGGCCAGTTCCTGAGCCCGAAGACGATGCGCGACTTCAGGCTGTTCTCGATCCGCGACTACCAGAGCGAAGCCGAGCTCGAGGTGTCCGCCATCCATGACGACAGCGGCTACCACTCGCTGCGCGAATCGCTGTCACGCCAGTACGACATCAGCAGCCGCGAGCCCGACATCCAGGTGTGGAGCGTTGCCACGCGCGGCGACCGTTCGCTGACGCTGCGCCATACGCAGCGCAACAACCTGCCGCTGCACGACGGTGCGGAAGAAGTGCTGAAGCACGTCGCCCGGCTCTGGGGCTTCGACGTGCACCTGGAGAGCATCGACAGCGGCGGTCGCATCAGCCGCAGCTGGAAGGCGACGGCGCCAAAGCAGCTCTACTGAACTGCCGTCCAGGGCACTGGCTGACCGGCCGCAGACCGGCAGCGTGGCCCTGCGCACACGCCCTGAACTCAGGCCGAGGGAACCAGCGCCGCAATCGCCAGCGTGTAGCCCTTCACCCCCAGCCCCACGATGATCCCGCGCGCCGCGGGCGAGATGTACGAGTGGTGGCGAAACTCTTCACGCGCATGCACGTTCGAGATGTGCAGTTCGATCACCGGCACGCTCGCGCCCTTGATGGCATCGTGCAGCGCGATCGAGGTGTGGGTGTAGGCGCCGGGGTTCATCACCACGCCCAGCATGTTGCCGGCGGCCACTTCGCGGCCCGCTTCCTGGATCCAGTCGATCAGCACGCCTTCGTGGTTCGACTGGCGGCATTCGATCTCGACGCCGAGCTTCGCACCCGTGTCCTTGCACAGGCGTTCGACATCGGCCAGTGTGTCGCGTCCGTATTGCTCGGGCTCGCGCGTGCCGAGCAGGTTGAGATTGGGGCCGTTGAGGACGAGTATTTTCTTCATGATGGATGAGGCTTCAGGCGACCGCCATTATGGTCTCGCGACGGCCCTGGCCCGCTTGGCCGTGGACGAGCCGACGTAGTAGTTGTACGAATCGATGTCGACCACGCAGCGCGCCATCAGGTCGACAAAGGCCCGCAGCTTCCGCCCCATGTAGCGCTGCCGCTGGAAGGCGCAATAGATGCGCCGCGGCTCCGGCTGCCACTGCGGCAGCACCGGCACCAGCACGCCCTGCGCCACCTCGGGGCGGGCGAAGAAGGCCGGCAGCAGCGCGATGCCGAAGCCGTCGATGCAGAAGGTCTTCATCACCCAGTGGTCGTTGGTCTCGAACGCGGGCTCGGGGCGAAACGCGTAGCTACCCGACGCGCCCGACACCAGCAGCACCTGCGAGGGCCCCGAGGCTTCCTTCATCACGATCGACCGGTGATGCAGCAGTTCGCCGGGCGCCTGCGGCGTGCCCTGGCGCTCCAGGTACTGCGGGCTTGCGTAGAGGCCGTAGTTCAGGCGCCCCAGCAGCTTGGCCACCAGGTTCGGCACGTCGGGCGGCTCCGAGCAGACATAGCAGTCCACGTCGCCGATCTGCGGCGCATTCAGGCGGCTGGCCACGTCGAGCTGGCAGCGCACGTTGGGATGCGACTCCAGGAACAGCTTCACCACGTGGCAGACGAAGGAGGTGCTGAACTGGGTGTCGGACAGCAGCGAGAGGCTGCCCGAGACGCCGGCCGTGATCTCCTGCACCTCGGTGCGCGCCGCCTCCAGCCGGCCCGTCACGTCGTCGAGCAGGCCCTCGCAGCGCGCGAAGAAGGCGCGCCCGGCCTCGGTCGGCGTGACGCGGCGCGAGCTGCGCATCAGCAGTTGCGTGCCCAGCAGTTCTTCCAGCCGCGTGAGCTGCCGGCTCAGCGTGGCCTTGGACACACCCGACAGGCTCTCGGCCTTCGTGAGGCTGCCGCTTTGCATGACCAGAACGAAGGCCTGCACCTGCGCCAGGTCGATGCCGGTCACGCGCGGCTCCCTGCGGCAAGGGCTCGCCGTTTCAGAAATGAAAAGTTGCGTCTCGGCATGTGGCTTTCTTCGGGGCGTAGGAAACGGTACGGTCTGCGGCAGGCGTAGCGAATGCTATGCCATGCCCCACCGAGCCCCCGGCCCCCACGATTGGAGAAAACCCGATGCACAGCCCCGCCCGACGCACCCTGCTTTCAGCCGGCATCGCCGACGGCGTGGTGGGCCGTTCGCGTTGAAGGCCACGGGCACCATGACGAATCCGCACACGTCCACCTGGCACCCCGTGGCGCCGTCCGCCGACATTCGCCCCGGCGCCAACATCGTCGCCGGCTTCGTAGAGGGCCAGGAGCTCGCACTCTGGCGCTCGACCGGCGGCGCGGCCCAGGCCTGGGAAAACCGGTGCCCGCACCGCAGCGTGCGCTTCACGCTCGGCCAGGTCATCGAGGACCGCCTCTCGTGCGCGTACCACGGATGGCAGTACGCAGCGGGCAACGGGCAGTGCGTCGGCATTCCCGCCCACCCCACCATGCAGGCGCCGCGCAACGTCTGCGCCAAGGTGTTCGGCGCGGTCGACGCCGCGGGCATGCTGTGGGTCAACCTCGCAACAGAATCGGCCACCGCACCGCCGTCGCTGGCCGACGCCGTGCCGGCCGGCTGGCACTTCTGCCGCACGCTGGCCCTGCGTGCCGCTGCATCGGGGGTGCGCGAGGCACTCGCACGGCACGGCTTCGCGATCGACGCAGCATCGACCGCATGGCGAGGTGCGCTCGGCAAGGTGAAGACCGTTGCGCTGCTGCTCGACGCGCAGCCGCAGCTCGCCTTCGTCCATCTGTGGACCGAAGCGGTTCCCGGCTCCGACGCGATGCGAACCCTGCACGCCGCCGCACGAAGCCTGCGCCACGACGTCGAAACCCGACCACAAGGCTGAAGGAACCACCATGCCCTTCGTCACCGACGACCCCAACATGCTCGACGACTGGCTGCTCGTCGGACCCACGGCCGCGCTCGCCGGCACGTCCGAACGGCAACCGCATGCGACCCGCCTGCTCGGCGAAACGCTGTCGCTCTGGGCCGCCGCAGATGGCACGCCGCAATGCCGCCTCGGCGCGCAGCCGCTCGCCGTGCAGTCGCGCTACGGCTACCTCTGGGTCTGCCCCAGCGGCCGCCCTGCGCGCCCTTTCTTCGAGTTCCCGGAATACACCGAGCCCGGCCGCCGCATCATCGATTGCGGCGGCATCGGCGTCGCGGTGTCGGGCCTGCGCGTGATCGAGAACTTCCTCGACATGGCGCACTTTCCGTTCGTGCATGCCGGCTACCTCGGCAAGGTGCCGCACACCGAAGTCGCGCAATACCAGGTCAAGGTCGAGCCAGCGACCGGCGAGATCTGGGCCACCGACTGCCGCTTCTGGCAGCCCCGCGCCTCGGCCGCGCACGACACCGGCAGCAACGTGCGCTACACGTACCGCGTGATGCAGCCCTTCTCGGCCATGCTCTACAAGTCGAGCCTCAGGCCCGGCGCGCAGGACGCCATCGGCCTTTTCCTGCAGCCGCTGGACGACGAGCACGTGATCGCCCACACCCTCCTCGCCTGCTGCGACGACACCTCCAGCGACGCCGAGCTCATCGCCTTCCAGCAGACCATCTTCGGGCAGGACAAGCCGATCCTCGAGAACCACGCCTTCAAGCGCATGCCGCTCGAAGGCCGGGCCGAGACGCCGACGCGCGGCGACACATCCTCCGTCACCTACCGCCGCTGGCTGCGCGAGCGCGGCATGCGCTTCGGCACGAGGGCTGCCGCATGACCGTCAGGCTCTACGACCATCCGCTCTCGGGCAATTGCTTCAAGGTGCGGCAGATGCTGGCCTGGCTCGGCGTCGCGCACGAAGCCGTGCCCGTCGATTTCTACCCGGGGCGCGAGCACAAGTCGGCCGCCTTCCTGGCGAACGTCAATCCGCTCGGGCAGATCCCGGTGATCGACGACGATGGCTTCGTGTTGCGCGATGCGCAGGCCATCCTAGTCTACCTCGCGAGCCGCTACGACACACAAGGCTGCTGGTACCCGAACGATCCGAAGCTGCGCGGCCAGGTCGCGATGTGGCTCGCCACCGCCGACGAGGTCACCCGCACCGCATCGGCCGCGCGACTGCACGATGCGCTTGGCTACAGCCATCTCGATATCGAAGCCTGCCGCAGCGGCGCGCGCGCGGTGTTCCGCGTGCTCGACGACCACCTCGCCGAACAGGCCAGCGCGGGCCTGCGCTGGTTGGCCCCGGCGCCCGGTCCGACGATCGCCGACCTCGCCTGTTTCCCGTATGTCGCGCTGGCTGGCGAGGGCGGCATCGCGCTCGACGAGTTTCCCGCGCTGCGAAACTGGGTCTGGGATTTCCGTCATCTGCCCGGGTTCATCGGCATGTCGGGTATCTTCCCTGCTGGCCCTGCCTGAGTATCCTTGGCAGCCCCTTGCCTCTTTTCTCCCCGAACCCGTCATGAAAACCAAAGCCGCCGTCGCCTGGAAATCCGGAGCTCCCCTGACCATCGAAACCGTGGACCTCGAAGGCCCGAAGTTCGGCGAAGTGCTGGTCGAGATCAAGGCCACCGGCATCTGCCACACCGACTACTACACGCTCTCGGGCGCCGACCCCGAAGGCATCTTCCCCGCCATCCTCGGCCATGAAGGCGCGGGCATCGTGGTCGATGTCGGCCCCGGCGTCACCACGCTGAAAAAGGGCGACCACGTCATTCCGCTCTACACGCCCGAGTGCCGCCAGTGCAAGTTCTGCCTCTCGCGCAAGACCAACCTCTGCCAACTGATCCGCGGCACGCAGGGCAAGGGCCTGATGCCCGACGCCACCTCGCGCTTCAGCCTGGACGGCAAGCCGATCTTTCACTACATGGGCACCTCGACCTTCAGCAACTACACGGTCGCCCCCGAGATCTCGCTGGCCAAGATCCGCGAAGACGCCCCCTTCGACAAGGTCTGCTACATCGGGTGCGGTGTCACCACCGGCATCGGCGCGGTGATCTTCACGGCCAAGGTGGAAGCCGGCGCCAACGTGGTGGTGTTCGGCCTGGGCGGCATCGGCCTCAATGTGATCCAGGGCGCGAAGATGGTTGGCGCCGACAAGATCATCGGCGTCGACCTGAACCCCGAGCGCGAAGCGATGGCCCGCCAGTTCGGCATGACGCACTTCATCAACCCCAAGGACACCGAGAACGTCGTCGATGCCATCGTTCAACTGACCGACGGCGGCGCCGACTACAGCTTCGAGTGCATCGGCAACACCAAGGTGATGCGCCAGGCGCTCGAATGCACGCACAAGGGCTGGGGCCGCAGCATCATCATCGGCGTGGCCGAGGCCGGCGCCGAGATCAGCACGCGGCCGTTCCAGCTGGTCACCGGCCGCAAGTGGGAAGGCTCGGCCTTTGGCGGTGCGCGTGGCCGTACCGACGTGCCGAAGATCGTCGACTGGTACATGGAAGGCAAGATCAACATCGACGACCTGATCACGCACACCATGCCGCTGGAAGACATCAACAAGGGCTTCGACCTCATGAAGCGCGGCGAGTCGATCCGCGGCGTGGTCATCTACTAGCCCCCAGGCTTCGCGCACTTCGTGTCGCTGCGCCATCCCCCTTGCAGGGGGCAACACCTGCGGCCCGGCAAAGCCGGTTCCGCGGTGTTCCTTGAAAAATCGGCTCCCTCCGTGAAGGTGACCTCGTGATGGAAAGAATGGAACCCCTGCGCAAGATCGATGCGGGCGTCCTCGAAATCGCCTATTGGGAAACGGGCCCCGCAGACGGACCGCCCGTGCTGCTGATGCACGGCTTCCCGTACGACATCCACGCGTACGCCGACGTGGCGCCGATGCTCACGGACCGGGGCTGCCGCGTGATCGTGCCGTACCTGCGCGGCTACGGCGCCACCCGCTTCCTGAGCGACGCCACGCCACGCTCGGGCGAACAGGCCGCGCTGGGCGCCGACCTGCTCGCGCTGCTCGACGCGCTGGCGATTCCGCGCGCGGTGCTCGCCGGCTACGACTGGGGCGGCCGCGCCGCCTGCGTGGTGGCGGCGCTGTGGCCCGAGCGCTGCGCGGGGCTGGTCTCGCTCAACAGCTACAACATCCAGAACATCGCCCAGGCGATGGAGCCGGACACGCCCGAGAACGAGCACAGCCTCTGGTACCAGTACTACTTCCACAGCGAACGCGGCCACGCCGGCCTCGCGAAGGACCGCAAGGCGCTCACGAAGCTGCTGTGGAAGCTGTGGTCGCCGACCTGGAAGTTCGACGATGCCACCTTCGAGCGCAGCGCCGCCGCGTTCGAGCACCCCGACTTCGTCGACGTGGTGATCCAGTCGTACCGCCACCGTTTCGGCCTCGTCGCGGGCGACCCGGCCTATGCGGACATCGAACGCCGCCTGGCCGCGCAGCCTGCAATCACCGTGCCCGCCATCACCTTCGACGGCATCGACGACGGCGTGCGGCCGCCCGCCGATGCCGCGGCCCATGCGCACCGCTTCAGCGGACCGCGCTCGCACCGCCTCGTGCCGGGCGTGGGCCACAACCTGCCGCAGGAAGCGCCGCGCACCTTTGCGGACGCGGTGCTCGAACTGGTGCCCGCACTGCGCCACAACACCCCATGACCGACAACACCCCCAAGACCCTTTCCGCGCACCACGCCTTCGGCGGCGTGCAGAGCTTTCACGAGCACGCCTCGCACGAGATCGGGCTACCGATGCGCTTCTCGGTCTACCTGCCGCCGCAGGCCGTCCACGAGCGCGTGCCGGCCCTGCTCTACCTCGCGGGCCTCACCTGCAACGAGGAAACCTTCGCCGTCAAGGCCGGCGCGCAGCGCATGGCCGCCAGCCTCGGCCTCGCGCTGATCGCTCCCGACACCAGCCCGCGCGGCCCGGCCGCCGAAGGCGTGCCGGGCGCCAAGGACAACTGGGACTTCGGCATCGGCGCCGGCTTCTACCTCGACGCCACCGTCGCACCCTGGGCCGCGCACTGGCGCATGGAAAGCTGGATCGTCCACGAGCTGCTGCCGCTGGTGGCGCAGCACTTCGCCATCGACGGCCATCGCATCGGCATCTTCGGCCACTCGATGGGCGGCCATGGCGCGCTCACGCTGGCCATGCGGCATCCGGGGCGCTTCAGGTCGCTTTCGGCCTTCGCACCGATCTGCGCGCCCACGCAGTGCCCCTGGGGCACGGGCGCATTCGGCGGCTACCTCGGCGCACCCGGCGACGACCGCGCACAGTGGCTCGCGCATGACGCCAGCGCGCTCATGCGGTCGCAAACCGCCGCGCCCTATCCGCAGGGCATCCTGATCGACCAGGGGCTGGCCGACAAATTCCTCGCCGAGCAGCTGCATCCGGAAGTGTTCGAGGCCGCCTGCTTCGCGGTCGGCCAGCCGCTCGTGCTGCGCCGCCACGCGGGCTACGACCACGGCTACTACTTCATCCAGAGCTTCATGGCCGACCACATCGCGCACCACGCGCAAGCGCTGCGCGCCTGATCGACTGCGGCGGCCCTGCGCCGTATCATGAGACGCATGTCCGCCGCCCAAATCCCCGCCTTCCACCTGCGGTCGCGCGATGGCTCCGCCGAAGAGTGCATGGTGCTCGCCGGCATCTGGCGCCGCGCCTGGACGTCCGCCAACCGCGGCGCCGTCACCATCGAACCGATCGCGCACTGGCTGCGGCGCGTGCAGACCGAGTTCGTGCCGCCCGCCGAGGTGGTGCTGGCGGAGCGCGACGGCCAGGTGCTCGCCTTCATGGTGCTGCTGACCGGCCGCGAATATGTGGCACAGCTCTTCGTCGAACCCCATCTGCGCAACCAGGGCCTGGGACAGGCGCTGCTCGACGAGGCCTGCGTGCGGATGTCCGACGGCTGGCGACTGCATGTGGCCGCCACCAACAAGGCCGCCCAGCACTTCTACGAACGCTACGGCCTCGTGCGCGGTGCGACCGACCGGCACCCGACCAGCGGCCGCGAGCGCATCGCCTACCATTGGTCGCCGCTGCGCGCGCCATGGCGCAAGCGTTGAACGGGCGGCACCTTTCTTCTCCCTTCATTCCTTTCATGCGCATCGACCACATCGCACTCTGGACCACCGATCTCGAACGCTGCAAGCGCTTCTATGTCGACTACTTCGGCGCCACGGCCGGCGCGGGGTATGTCAATCCGGCCAAGGGTTTCGCCTCCTGCTTCCTGAGCCTGGGCGATGGCGCCCGCATCGAGGCAATGACGACCAGCACCCTCTCGCCCGTGGCGGCCGAAGCCGGCGCGCAGCGCATGGGCTGGACGCACCTGGCCATCGGCGTGGGCTCCGAAGCCGCGGTCGACGCACTGACGCAGCGGCTGAAGGCCGACGGCTACCCGCTGCTCGACGGCCCGCGCCGCACCGGCGACGGCTACTACGAGAGCGTGGTGCTCGACCCCGACGGCAACCGCATCGAGATCACTGCATGAGCGATTTCGTCCGGAGCCTGCACGAGGTCTTCGAGCGTCTCGGCCGCATCGAGACGCGCCGCATGTTCGGTGGCCACGGCGTGTGGCACGAGGGCCGCATGATCGCGCTCGTCGCCAAGGACACGTTGTACCTGAAGTCCGATGCCGGCAGCGCCGAGCATTTCGACAGGCTGAACCTGCCGCCCTTCACCTATGTGCGCGAAGGCAAGGCGATGCCGATGTCGTACCGGCTGGCCCCGGCCGATCTCTTCGAGGACCGCGAAGAGGCCGCGCTCTGGGGCCGCCGCGCCTACGAGGCCGCCTTGCGCTCGGGCCAGCCGCCGAAACAGAAGACCGCCGCCAAAAAAGCATCCGCCAAGAAAGCCCCAGTGAAGACAAAGAAAGCAGCCCCTCGGTGAGCAACGACACCCCCACGCTGCCGCCCCTTCCCGAACGCGAGCAGATCGCCCTGCTCGAGCCCTTCGAAGGCCTGGACCTGAAAGACATCGTGGTCGTCGCGACGCTGCAGGACGCCGAGCGCGCCGCCGCCGCACTGCTGGCCGCGGGCATCGCCGGCTTCGACACCGAATCCAAGCCCACCTTCGCGAAGAACGAGGTGTCGGGCGGCCCGCACGTGGTGCAGTTCTCCACGCGCGACACGGCCTGGCTGTTCCAGCTGCATCGCACCGAGTGCAATCCGGTCGTCGCCGCACTGATCGCCTCGAGCGAGCTCAAGAAAGTGGGCTTCGGCCTCTCGACCGACCTCACGCTGATCCGCAACCGCCTCAACATCGAGCCGAAGGCGGTGTTCGACATCGACAACGAATTCCGCCGCCGCGGCTATCGCAAGTCGGTGGGCGTGAAGGCGGCCGTGGCGCTGGTGTTCAACCGGCGCTTCGTCAAGTCGCGCAAGGCGACCACCTCGAACTGGGCCAACAGGCAGCTGACGGAAGCGCAGACCCGCTACGCGGCCAACGATGCCTATGCCTCGATCCGCGTGTTCGATGCGCTCCTGCCCGGCGGTGCCTGAACTCAGTCCCGCCCCGCCTCCAGGATCGCCTGCGCCAGCCGCCTGGGGTTCGAGAAGAACATCTCGTGGCTGCCGGGACACTCCACCAGCCTGAAGAGCCCGAGCCGTTCCGACAGGCGCGGATGCCACGGCAGGCTGTGCGGCAACGCGATGTCCTGCTGGCAATTGACGTACGACTTGCCCAGCGCCAGTTCGGCCAGCGGCTTCTGCAGCCTGATCTTGTCGGTGAAGGTGCGGTAGGGATGCGGGTTCAGCTTCTCGTAGCTGGCCTGCGCCAGCGCCAGGTCGGCATCGTTGATGAAGGCCTCGCGCCAGACCTCGAAGGGCAGCGTCACGGCATTGCCGTTTGCGGCGGCAACGGCATCGAACATCGCCACGTAGTGCGGCGGCGCCATGTCGTTGAGCGATTCGCCGTCGAGCGGTACGAAGGCGTTGATGTAGACCAGCCGCTTGAGCCGGTGCGCGATGCGGTCCGCCACGCCCGAGATCACCATGCCGCCGTAGCTGTGGCCCGCGAGCCGGACGTGCGTCAGGTCTTTCTCCTCGATGTAGCGGACGGCAGAGGTGATCGCATCGTCGAGGCCGGTGCGCGCGCGGTCGTCGCCGGCGCGGTTGCCTGCCAGCGTCGGGCAGTGCACCGTGTGGCCGGCTTCGCGCAGGCCGTCGGCCACGGCTTCGATGTCGGCGCCGGTGTGCCAGGCGCCATGGACGAGAACATAGGTGTCGGACATGCGTGTCTCCTTCGTGGGTGGGTGTGAAGGAGAACGACTGTAGGAACGGCAACGCGGTGCGGATGGCCGCTGCGTGCCAGGGCAATGGCCGGTTCGCGCCAAGGCCGGGCTTGTATTCATTCAATAATTCAAAGATACTTGAATGATGGAAGAAAACGACGTCGTCCGATCCTTGGCCGCACTGGCACAGCCCGTCCGCCTGCGGGTGTTTCGTGCACTGGTGGTGGCCGGGCCCGAGGGCCTGACCCCCGGCGCGCTGACCGAAACGCTGGAGGTTTCCGCAACGGGCCTGTCCTTTCACCTCAAGGAGCTCGTGCATTCGGGCCTGATCTCGCAGGAGCGTCAGGGCCGGAACCTCATCTACCGCGCGTCGTTCGACCGGATGAACGTCTTGTTGGCCTATCTCACCGAGAACTGCTGCCAGGGCGAGGCCTGCCTCGTCGACAACGCCGCCACTTGCAAATGCTGAAAGAGCGCCGTCAAAGGCCCCCGCAATGACACTCAACGTACTCATCCTCTGCACCCACAACTCCGCCCGCAGCGTGCTGGCCGAGGGCATGCTGAACCACTGGGCCCAAAAGCTCGGCAAGGACGTGAAGGCCTTCAGTGCCGGCAGCGCACCCAGCGGAAGAATCAACCCGTTCGCCATCGAGGTGCTGCAGGCGGCCGGCGTGAACACCAAAGGCTTTCGAAGCAAGAGCTGGGACGAATTCGGCACGCCGGCCATGCATGTGGTCATCACCGTCTGCGACAGCGCGGCGCAGGAAGCCTGCCCGTACTGGCCGGGCACGCGTGTCAAGGTGCATTGGGGATATCCGGACCCATCGACTACCGAGGGTGGTGATGCGGCCAAGCGTCAGGCCTTCGAGCTCACGCGCCAGGCGATCTCCTATCGCATGCTGCAACTGCTCGCACTGGACAACCCGGAAGCCATGAGCGACGCCGAGCTGCAAGAGCAGCTGAAGCGTATCTCCGCGAACTGACACCATGAGCGCAGTCATCGAAAGCCCGCGCGCCAGCGCGGCCCCCATGAGCGTGTTCGAGCGCTACCTGACGGTGTGGGTGTTCCTCTGCATCGTTGTGGGCATTGCGCTGGGGCAGCTGTTCCCGGCTGTGTTCCAGGCAGTCGGCCGCCTCGAAGTCGCCAAGGTCAACATTCCCGTGGGCGCGCTGATCTGGGTCATGATCATCCCGATGCTGCTGCGAGTCGACTTTGCGGCCCTCGCCGAGGTGAAGAACCATTGGCGCGGCATCGGCGTGACGCTGTTCATCAACTGGGCCGTGAAGCCGTTCTCGATGGCCTTCCTGGCGTGGCTCTTCGTGCGCCAGGTCTTTGCGGGCCACTTGCCGGCCGACCAGCTCGACAGCTATGTCGCAGGCTTGATCCTGCTGGCCGCCGCGCCCTGCACGGCCATGGTGTTCGTCTGGAGCCGGCTGACCGGCGGCGACCCGGCCTTCACGCTGTCGCAGGTCGCGTTGAACGACGCCATCATGGTGTTTGCCTTTGCGCCCATCGTCGGCCTGCTGCTGGGCCTGTCGGCCATCACGGTGCCGTGGGACACGCTCATCACGTCGGTGGCGCTCTACATCGTGCTGCCGGTGATCTTCTCGCAGCTGCTGAGAAAGCAACTGCTGAAGGCCGGGCCGGCCGCATTCGAGCGCGCCCTGCATCGCATCAGCCCGTGGTCGATCGCAGCGCTCCTGCTGACGCTGGTGCTCCTGTTCGCTTTCCAGGGCGAAGCCATCATCAGGCAGCCGCTCGTGATCGCGATGCTCGCGGTTCCGATCCTGATCCAGGTGATCCTGAACTCGGGCCTCGCCTACTGGCTCAATCGGAAGCTCGGTGAAAAGCACAACATCGCCTGCCCATCCGCGTTGATCGGTGCGTCCAATTTCTTCGAGCTGGCCGTGGCCGCGGCCATCAGCCTGTTCGGCTTTCACTCGGGCGCTGCGCTGGCCACCGTGGTCGGCGTGCTGATCGAGGTCCCGATCATGCTGGCGGTGGTGAAGGTGGTGAATTCGTCGCGAGGCTGGTATGAGTCGTGAACTTCCGAATGTCGATCCCGCGCTGTTCGAGAAGGCCGATCTGGATCTGCTGCTGCCGGCGCAGCGCGCAACGCATGCGCCGCGCATCCTGCTGCTGTACGGCTCCGTGCGCGAGCGCTCCTACAGCCGGTTGCTCACGGAAGAAGCGGCGCGGCTGCTTCGGGCACTGGGTGCGGAGACGCGGATCTTCGACCCGCGTGGATTGCCGCTCCCGGACTCGGAACCCGATGCGCATCCCAAGGTGCAGGAACTACGCAGCCTCGCGCAATGGTCCGAAGGCATGGTGTGGTGCTCGCCCGAACGCCACGGCGCAATGACCGGCATCATGAAGGCGCAGATCGACTGGATCCCGCTGGCCATGGGATCGGTGCGGCCCACGCAGGGCAAGACGCTCGCGGTGATGGAGGTGTCGGGCGGCTCGCAGTCCTTCAACGCTGTGAACCAGCTGCGCGTGCTCGGCCGCTGGATGCGCATGATCACGATCCCCAACCAGTCGTCGGTGGCCAAGGCCTTCCTCGAGTTCGACGACGACGGCCGCATGAAGCCTTCGCCGTACTACGAGCGCGTGGTCGACGTCATGGAAGAGCTGGTGAAGTTCACGCTGCTCACGCGCGACTGCGCGGACCACCTGGTCGACCGCTACAGCGAGCGGCGCGAGAGCGCCGAAGCCCTCTCGAAGCGGGTCAACCTGCGCAGCCTCTGAGCGGCGCGACAGCGCATTCAGCGGCGCAGCCGCCGCAGTTCGCCGGGCGTGTGGCCCAGGTGCCGGCGACTCTGCCGCACAAAGTGCGAGGCGTCGGTCAGCCCCACGCGAAGCCCGATCTCCGCGACGCTCAGCCGGTCGAAGCGCGCATCGCCGAGCATGCGCTGCGCCACCTGCATCCGAAAGCCGGTCAGCGCGGTGGCGAAGGTGGTGGCGCCGTCGGCCAGGCAGCGGTGCAGGCTGCGCTCCGAAATGCCCAGCGCGCGTGCCACGCCGGCGGCCGTGAGGCCCGGCTCGGCATGGCGCTCGCGCGTGGCGTCGAGCACGCGCCGGCGCAGCGCAGCGCGGCCGCCTTCATCGGGCTGCGACGGCCCTTGCCCGAGCGCCAGGGACAGCAGGCCGCCCAACTGGTCGGTCAACAGCGCCGGCGGCAGCGGCGGCTCCGCGGCCACGTCGGGCGACAGCTGTTGCACGAAGTGGCTGAGCACGCTGCCCCAGCCCGTTCGCCCGTCGATGCGGCGTGCCACATGGTCGCCGGCATCGGGCAGCCAGGATTCGACCCACGCGGTCGGCAGTTCGAGCGAGAGGGTGTCGGCCGATTGCAGCAGATGAAAGGCGTAGCGGCGCCGCGAATCGACCAGCACCGCGTCGCCGGGCAGCATGCGCGCGGAGCGTTCTTCCTGCACGGCCACCCAGGGCGAATCGGTCTTGCAGAGCAGGTAGTAGTAGTTGCTGCGGCTGTGGGCAATGGCGCGGCGCGTGCGGTACACGTCCTGCGCGGTGCCGCGCACGCGGTTCACGCCGATGGCGCCGAGCGGCACGGATTCGAGCGTCGCGCCGAAGCGGCCGACCTGCGCGCTGGTCACGTCCATTTCGAGAAAACCTTCGCAGACCGCACCGATCCAGTAGTCCAGCCGCTGCGGCGGCGGCACGGCATCGGTCGACCAGGTGTGGATCGCGGCGGCTGCGGTGGCGGGAGTCATCCCGCAAACATAGCCAGCCCCGGCGCATTTGCCAAGCGGGTATAGACGCCCTCCGACGGCGCGCAGCCATCGCCCCCGGCACAATGACCGCCATCTCCAACCGTCTTCAACCGAACACGAAAGAAGGGCATGAGCAAGAAAAGCGATTTCGGACTGATCGGCCTGGCCGTGATGGGCCAGAACCTCGTGCTGAACGTGGAAAGCCGTGGCTTCCAGGTCAGTGTCTACAACCGCACCGAAGCCACCACCGAGGCCTTCGTGGCCGCGAACCCGGGCAAGAAGCTGGTCGGTGCCAGGACGCTCGAGGAGTTCGTCCAGAGCCTCGAGAAGCCCCGCAAGATCCAGATCATGGTGAAGGCCGGCGCACCGGTCGACCAGATGATCGAACAGCTCATTCCGCTGCTCGACAAGGACGACATCGTCATCGACGGCGGCAACAGCCTCTACACCGACACCGAGCGCCGCGATGCCTACCTCGCGACCCAGGGCCTGCGCTTCATCGGTGCGGGTGTCTCGGGCGGCGAGGAAGGCGCGCGCAAGGGCCCGTCGATCATGCCGGGCGGCCCGCTCTCCACCTGGGAGGTGATGAAGCCGATCTTCGAGAGCATCGCGGCCAAGGTGGACGGCGAACCCTGCGTCATCCACATCGGCCCCGGCGGCGCGGGCCACTACGTGAAGATGGTGCACAACGGCATCGAGTACGGCGACATGCAACTGATCTGCGAAGCCTACAGCCTGTTCAAGGCCGCGGGCTTCAGCACCGACGAGATGGCCGCGATCTTCAGCGAATGGAACGAGGGCGAGCTGCAGAGCTACCTGATCCAGATCACCGCCAAGGCGCTCGGGCAGAAAGACCCGGAAACGGGCCAGCCGATCGTCGACCTGATCCTCGACAAGGCGGGCCAGAAGGGCACGGGCCAGTGGACGCTGGTCAACGCGGCGGAGAACGCGGTGGTCATCAGCACCATCAATGCCGCGGTCGAGGCGCGCGTGCTGTCGTCGCAGAAGAAGGCACGCGTTGCGGCCAGCAAGGTGCTGCAGGGGCCGAAGATCGCGCTCTCGCTCGAAAAGAAGGCGCTGGTGGCCAAGGTGCACGACGCGCTCTATGCCTCGAAGGTCATCAGCTACACGCAGGGCTTCGACCTGGTCAAGACGATGGGCGACAAGAAGGCGTGGAAGCTCGACCTGGGCCGCATCGCGGCGATCTGGCGCGGCGGCTGCATCATCCGCGCGCGCTTCCTGAACCGCATCACCGATGCCTTCCGCACCGATCCGGCCCTGGGCAACCTGATGCTCGATCCGTTCTTCAAGGACCTGCTGAACCGCACGCAGCAGAACTGGCGCGAAGTGGTGGCGCTGGCGGTGAGCAACGGCATTCCGGTGCCGGCGTTCAGCGCCTCGCTGGCCTACTACGACAGCTACCGCACGGAGCGGCTGCCGGCGAATCTGCTGCAGGCGCAGCGCGACTTCTTCGGTGCGCACACGTATGAACGCGTGGACAAGCCCGAAGGCCAGTTCTTCCACACCGACTGGCCCGAAGTCATCGACTGAACTTGGCTCTCCCCCAGGCTTCGCGCACTTCGTGTCGCAACGCCCTCCCCCTTCCGGGGGCAACACCTGCGGCCCGGCGAAGCCGGTTCCGCGGTGTTCCCCGAAAGGGCCTGCCCGATTGACCATCACGGGCTCGCATGGCACAACGCGCCATGCCCGCGCCGCAGCCCCATGACTACCCCGACCATCTGGTCGAGGACTGGCAACTCGCCGATGGCACGCCGGTTTGCATCCGGCCGATCCGCGCCGACGACCTGGCGATGCACACGGCCTTCGTGGATGGCCTGTCGAAGGAGACGGGCTACCACCGCCTGCTGTCGCCGCGCAAGCCGCAGCCCGACGAGCTCTGGCGCATGACCCACATCGACTACGACCGCGAGCTGGCGCTCATCGCAACCACCCTGGTCGATGGCGCCGAGCAGCAGATGGGCGTGGTGCGCTACGTGCGCGGCGACACGCCGGAGACGGCGGCGACGGCCGAGTTCGCCATCGTCATCGCGGATGCGTGGCAGCACCGCGGGCTTGCCGGGAAGCTCATGCGCAAGCTGATCGCGGCGGCCAGGGAGGCCGGCGTGCGGCAGCTCGCGGACATCACGCTGTTCGACAACCTCGCGATGCTGGGCCTCGCGCGCAAGCTGGGCTTCAAGGTGCAGCGCGACCCGGGCAATCCCAACGTCACGCGGCTGCGGCTGGCGCTCGATGCGCCCGCTCCCTAGGCGGGCTTACCAGGCGGCGCCCATCACGCCCTGCTCGGCCGCGATCCAGTCGCGCACCGGCGGCGGCAGTGCATGCGCCGGCGGCACGAGCCCCATGGCGGCATAGGACTCGAGGTTGGGCACCAGCCCGCCACGGCCCACGGCCGCGCCCTTCATGTAGCCGGCGGCGCAGACCTTGTCGCCCTTGACGAACTCGAAGCGCATGTAGTTCCAGTGCTGGTCGGTGGCGTCGAGCCGGAAGCGCAGCGTGTACATGTCGAAGGGGTTGAGCCCGCGCCGGTAGCTGATGAGCGAGCCGCCCGACATCGGCCGCCAGCCCCGGCGCAGCATGGTGGCGGCAAAGCCGGTGCGCACGAAGTATTCGACCAGCATCAGGTCGATGATCGTCAGGTAGCGGCCGTTGTTCATGTGGCCGTTGATGTCGAGGTCGTTGGGCAGCACGCGCAGCCGCCGCTCCAGCGTGTCGCCCGGCGCCAGGCGCGGTGCGCGCCAGGCACGCAGCAGGGTCATCAGCAGGCGGAGGTAGAGGTTCATAGGAAGGCTAGAATTGGTTCAATTATGAACAGTATAGTTCAACACTGAACCATATCCGATGCCCGCTGCCAAGACCCCCAAGCCCCGCAAGTCCGGCCGCGCGCCCTCCTCGCCCCATGGCACGCTCGCCTGGCTGGCGGTGGTGCGGGCCTACAACCTCTGCGATGCGGTGATGACGGCGCGGCTCGCCGCCATCGGGCTGCGCGTGGGCGAACACGAGGTGCTGGCCACCATCGCCACCACGCCGGGCATCACGCAGCAGGCGCTGGCGGCGCGCTGCTTCGTCGCCAAGAGCGGCGTGAGCATGCTGCTCACGCAGATGGAAGCCAAGGGCTGGGTGCGGCGCGACAGCGACGGGGCCGATGCGCGCGTGCGGCGCCTGACGCTCACCGACGATGGCATGGCCATGGCGCAGAAATGCCTGGCGGTCCAGGCCGAACTCGTCACCGCCATGGTGGCGCCGGCCAGCGAGGACGAGCTGGAAACGGTGGCCGACACGATGAACCGTGTGTCCGTGGTGCTCGAGGCATTGCGGGTCGGCAGGACCTAGGATGAGACCTTGCTTTTCTGTTGACAGCTAGCCCCCAGGCAACCAGGCCTTCACCTGCCCGACCAGCACCCCCAGCGGCGCGGTCGCATCGACCGCCAGCACGCCCGCCTCGCCGACCGGCGATTCGAGCGTCGCGAACTGGTTGGCCACCAGGCTGGCCGGAAACATGTGCTCGCCCGCGCCGGCCCGTGCGGCGACGCGGCGCTCGGACTCTGCGCGTTCGATCGCCATGAACACGAAGCGCAGCCCCGGCGCGGCCGCCCGCAACTGGTCCCGGTAGCTGCGCTTGAGCGCCGAGCAGGTCAGCACCGCCCCCTGCGGCGAGTCGGCCAGCGCGCGGCCCAGCGTCGCAAGCCAGCCGGCGCGGTCCGCATCGGTCAGCGCAATGCCCCGGCTCATCTTCTCCACATTCGCCGGCGGGTGATGGTCGTCACCCTCGATCAGCGGCAGCCCGAGCCCGACGGCCAGCGCCGCCCCCAGGCTCGATTTGCCGCAGCCGGAAACCCCCATCACCACCAGCCACACCCCGTTCATAAACACCCTTTCTGATGCAATTGCCGGGCAATCCCCGGGCATCCCACGAACCTGAATCTACTTCCTTATGGTGCAAAACCCTCGTTGCCGCGTGCCCAGCTCCTGGCAGACAGAACCTGTGCCAGCTTCTGCTCGCGAAACGCCGTGGTGACGAAATCGACAAAGACGCGCGTCTTGGCCGGCAGCAGCTTCTGGCTGGCGAAGTACAGCGAAATCGGCCCGACGTCGCAATGCCAGTCCGGCAGCAAACGCTCCAACGCACCACTGCGCAGATGCGGCGCAGCATGCGGCACGGCAATCAGCCCGACACCGAGGCCCAGGAGGGTCGCGCGGCAGAGCGCATCCGGATCGTTGACCGTCATCACGGGCTTCAGCACCACCGCCGTCTCGCTGCCTGCGATGTTGCGCATGACGTTCGTGCGCATGCGGCCGCTCAGCGGCGAACGCATGGCCACGCTGGCGATTTCCGCAAGTGCGCCCGGCTCCTTGGGACGGCGCTTGCCGCGCAGGAAAGCCGGCGACGCCACCGCGATCAGATGGATCCGCCCCAACTCGCGCGCCACCATGCCGTCCGGCAGGTCGAAGCCCCCGCCGATGGCCGCATCGAAGCCACCGGCAATCAGGTCCAGCGGACGGTTGTCGAAGTACCAGTCCGGGACCACCGCCGGATACCGCTCGAGAAAAGCCGGCATCAGCGGCAGCAGGTAATCCATTCCCAAGCCCGGTGCCGCGTTCAGCTTGAGCACCCCGGCCGGCTGTCCGGCGTTGACGGTGATGTCGGCAATCGCGCCCTGGATACTGTCGAGCCCCCCTTGCACCGACCGCAGGAAACGCTCGCCGGCCTCGCTGAGCGTCAGGCCGCGCGTGCTGCGCTGGAACAGCCGCACACCGAGGTTGCGCTCCAGCTGCGCGACGTTGCGGCTGACCGCCGCCGGCGTCAGCGCCAGCCGGCGCGCTGCCGACGAAAAGCTGCCGGACTCAGCACTGCGCACGAAGGACTCCAGGTTCGCGAGGGTTTCCATGACGCTCGTTTCAAGTGATGCTTGAAACAGATTCTATTGAACAACAACTAACGCTATGAGCCCAGGCTGCCTAAAGTTCAGCCCAGCAGCACGGTTGTTGCACCTCGACTCCAAGGAACATCATGAAAATCTCCATCATCGGCGCCGGTGCCATCGGCTCGGCCATCGCTCATCAACTCGCCCGCAACGGCATCGACGCATCCATCGCCAACAGCCGCGGCCCGCAATCGCTGCAGGCTCTCACCGACAAGCTCGGTCCGCACATCAAGGCCGTCGGCCTGAAGGAAGCTGCCCAGGCCGACCTGGTGTTCCTCGCGGTCAACTGGGACCGCCTGCCCGCGGCGCTGAAGGACCTCGGCCCCTGGGATGGGCGCATCCTTGTCGATGCCAACAACGCAGTGGAGGTGCCGTCGTACAAGGCGGTCGACCTCGGCGGCCGCGCCTCCAGCGAAGTGGTGGCAGGCCTGGCACCGGGGGCCCGCGTGGTCAAGGCCTTCAACCACCTGATCGCCGCCACGCTGGACGCAGATCCGCAAGCCAACGGGGGCCGCCGCGTGTTGTTCCTGTCGGGCCCGGACGCCGATGCAAAGAAGACCGTCGGCGATTTGGGCGCGCGCCTGGGCTTTGCACCCGTCGACCTGGGGGGCGTGAATGAAGGCCGGATCGTGCAGTTCCCCGGCGGTCCGCTGGCGGTGTTGAACCTGGTGAAGATCGACTAGAACAGGCTGCCCTGCCCCACCGCGCCAGGCGGCCGGAACGCGGCGATATCGAGCGGAATGCGCTCGCGGTTGAAGCCCAGGCGGTTCGTCGCCTTCTGGAAGCGCTGGTGGATCAGGTCGGCCCAGAGCCCGCTGCCCTTCATGCGCGTGGCGAAGTCGGCGTCGTAGTCCTTGCCGCCGCGCATCTCGTGGATGCGCGCCATGATGCGGTCCGCGCGCTGCGGGTAGTGCAGCGCGAGCCATTCCTTGAAGAGCGGCGCCACCTCCCACGGCAGCCGCACCACCGTGTAGAAGGCGCTGCGCGCGCCGGCCTCCCAGGCCGCTTCGAGCACATGCTCCATGTCTTCGGTCACGAAGGGAATCTGCGGCGCCACGCTCACGCCCACGGGCACGCCCGCGTCGGCCAGCGTGCGGATGGTGCGCAGCCGCCGGTGCGGCGCGGCGGCGCGCGGCTCGAGCTTGCGGGCGAGTTCGCCGTCGAGCGTGGTCACCGTGATGTACACCGCGGCCAGGTGGTCGGCCGCCATCGGTGCGATCAGGTCGAGGTCGCGCTCGATGGCGCTCGACTTGGTGACCAGCGCGAACGGATGCCGCACCTCCTTCAGCAACTCGATGATCGAGCGCGTGAGCCGCAGCTCGCGCTCGATGGGCTGGTAGCAGTCGGTGGCGGTGCCGATCGCGATGTAGCTCGGCCGGTAGCTCCTGCGCCCGAGTTCGGCGCGCAGCACCTCGACGATGTTGCGCTTGGCGATCAGCTTGGTCTCGAAGTCCAGGCCGGGCGAGAGGTTCAGGTAGCTGTGCGTGGGCCGCGCGAAGCAATAGATGCAGCCGTGCTCGCAACCGCGGTAGGGGTTGAGCGAGCGGTCGAAGGAAATGTCGGGCGAGTCGTTGTCGTTGAGCACCGACTTCACGTCCTCGAAGCGCACCTCGGTCGCGATGGGCAACAGCGCGTCGGCCTCGGCTGCGTTCTCCTCGAGCGTGCCCCAGCCGTCGTCGAAGGCGTTGCGCTCGTCCTTCGAGAAACGGTGCGCCAGCCGGGTGGCCGCACCTCGGCCCTTGATGATGTGGATGGGAACCTGGGCTGCGGGCATGGCCAATCCTTGGAATGGAATTCACTGTTTATTCATACAGTATTCCACCATTCACCATCGCCCGCTCATTTTTCAATTTCTCTCTTGACAGAAATTCAGGAAATCCTAGACTCGGCGCCATGGAACTCACAGACATTCAACGCAAGTTCGTCCTCCACTGGGGCGAAATGGGCTCCATGTGGGGCGTCAACCGCACCGTCTCGCAGATCCATGCCCTGCTCTTCGCCCATGGCAAGCCGATGCACGCCGAAGAGCTCTCCGAAACGCTGGGCGTCGCGCGCTCCAACGTCAGCAACAGCCTGAAGGAACTGCAGGCCTGGAACCTCGTGCGCGTGACCCACACCATGGGCGACCGCCGCGACTATTTCGAGACCAGCGTCGACGTCTGGGAGCTGTTCCGCACCGTGGTGCGCGAGCGCAAGGAACGCGAGTTCGACCCCACCGTCCGCGTGCTGCGCGAGCTGGTCTCCAGCCCCGACTTCCAGAAGGAGCCGGCCGATGCGCAGGACCGCATCCGCTCCACCATGGAGCTCATGAACAAGCTCGCCACCTGGGCCGACGAAATGCTGCGGCTCTCGCCCGGCACGCTCGACAAGGTGCTGACGCTCGGTGCCAGCGTGCAGAAGTTCGTGCGCGGCGATGCGGCACCCGTCGCCCCTGCCGGCAAGGGCGACGACCCCGATGCGCACCATGCCAGCCTGCCGATGATCTGAGGGCTTTTTTTTTGCCCATTTATTTCTGTTTTGACTGAAATATCGATAACAAAGAACGCCATGAGCCGCATCGCCACCAACGCCTATCCGCTGACCGTCTATTACGACGGCACCTGCCCGCTCTGCGTCGCCGAGATGGGCGCGATGAAGGCGCGCGATGCCGCCGGCCGGCTGAATCTCGTCGACTGCTCGCCCACCGGCTTTTCCGGCGGACCGGCACCGCGCGAAGCGCTGATGACGGCGATGCACGCGGTCGATGCCGCGGGCCGCGTGCTGGACGGCGTCGCCGCGATCCGCGCCTGCCGCGGCGCGGTGGGCCTGCCGACCGGCGGCTTCCTGCTCGATCTGCCGGTCGTGGGGGCGCTGGCCGACCGTGCCTATGCCGTGCTCGCACGCCACCGCTACCGGGTGCCGCGCTGGCTCGTCGCCCGGCTGGCAGGCCGCGGCGCCATCGCGCCGGCCACCTGCGCGGACCACGACAACTGCCGCCTCTGAACGAATCACGCTGTCGCACCCCAGGGAACCCCAAGAACCACCGACCGAAGGAGCCTCGATGCCCAACGCCTTCCAGCCCGACTTCCGCATGCCCCGCGCGCCCGAGGCGCCGGTGCACCCCGCCGGCCATCCCGCGAGCGCGCCCATCACGGCCGAAGACACGCAGCACTACTTCACCGAGGTCGCGGTCGACTACAGCGCCTGGAGCCCCAGCTACAACATGCACTTCGGCTTCTGGCGCGCCGGGCTGAACCCGCTGCGCCGCGAAGGCATGCTGGTGGAGATGAACCGCGCGGTCGGCCGCGCGCTGCGGCTCGACGAGGCGCAACCCGCCGCGGGCCAACGGCGCTGCGTGGTCGACATGGGCTGCGGCGCCGGTGCCACCGCCCGCACGCTGGTTGGCGACGACGCTTCGCTCTATGCCGTGACCATCACCAACGTGCCCGTGCAGAACCGCATCGCGACCCGGCTCGATGCCGCGGCCGGCGTGGCCGACCGCATGGCCCACATCGAAGCCGACTACACCCGCACCGGCCTGCCCGCCGCACAGGCCGACGGCGCCTGGGCGCTGGAGAGCGCCTGCTACGCCGAAGGCACCGGCAAGGCCGACTTCGTGCGCGAGGCCGCGCGCCTGTTGAAGCCGGGTGCACGGCTCGTGGTGGTCGACGGCTTCCTGCTGCGGCGCAAGCCCGGCCGCATCGCCCACTGGCTGCACCGCCTCTGGGCCGACAGCTGGGCCGTGCCCACGCTCGCCACGCGCGAGGACTTCACCGCCGCGTTGCGCGACAACGGCTTCGAGGACATCGCGTTCAAGTCGCTGCGCTGGCGCGTCGCGCCCAGCGCGCTGCACATTCCCGTGCTGGCCACGCGCTTCACGCTCGCCGAACTGTGGAAGGCGCGCGGCAGGCTGAGCCCCTGGCGCCGCAAGCACATCGTGGCGAGCTATTGCGCGCTGGCGCTCGGCATGTTCTGGCGTGACTTCGACTACGCCATGGTGACCGCGCGGCGCAGCAGCGAGCCGGCCGGCCGATAGAACAGCGAATCCAAAGAGGAGAAGACCCTTCATGCGTACCGAAGACCCCGAAGACAGCCGGCTCGACGAGTGGACCCCTTCCGCAGCCGCCGCCAACGCCACCGACCCCGGCGACAAGCCCCCGCGCCGCATGCCCTTCGCCTGGTTCTGGCCCGTGCTCGTCGGCGCGCTGGCCGCGCTGGCGATTCGCTTCGCCTTCAGCGGCAGCCCGGGCCGCGCGTTCTCCGCGATGCTCGGCTCGTTCATCTACTTCGCGCCCGCGGTGTGCGGCGCGGTCACCGTCTACATGGCCGAGCGCATCGAGCGGCGCAGTTGGGGCTACTACCTCTGGACGCCGTGGCTCTCGACCGCGCTCTTCGTGGTCGGCACGCTGCTGGTCTACATCGAGGGGATGATCTGCGCCATCGTGATCGTGCCGCTCTTCGCCCTCATGGGCAGCGTCGGCGGGCTGCTGATGGGGCTGGTGTGCCGCCTCACCGACTGGCCGAAGCGCGCGCTCTACAGCTTCGCGGCGCTGCCGCTCGCGCTCGGCGCCATCGAGCCGCAGTTGCCCAACCCCGAGCGGATCTCGAGCACCTCGCGCACGCTCTTCATCGCCGCACCGGCCGGGCGCGTCTGGCGCGAACTCAACGATGCGCGCGACATCCGGCCCGGCGAGGTCGGCGATGCCTGGGCCTACCGCATCGGCGTGCCGATGCCGGTGGCCGGCGTGACCGAGGACACGCCCGAAGGCCGCGTGCGCAAGGTGCAGTGGCAGAAGGAGGTGCACTTCGAGGAAATCATCACCGAGTGGCAGCCGCAGCAGCGCGTGAAGTGGCGCTACCGCTTCTCGCCCGACTCCTTCCCTGCGGGCGCGCTCGACGACCACGTGGTGATCGGCGGCCACTATTTCGACCTGCGCGACTCGGCCTACACGCTGACGCCGCGCGACGGCGGCACCGAGCTGCGCATCGATGTCTCGTGGCGCGTCAGCACCCGCTTCAACTGGTATGCGGACCGCGTCGCGCAGTTCCTGCTGGGCGATTTCTCCGAGCACATCCTGCGCTTCTACAAGGCGCGCAGCGAAAGCGCCGTGGCGGTGGCCGGATGACGCAGCCCGTCTTCCAGCAAGCGCTCGGCCCCGGCTGGGAACGGCTCGGCGACGTGATCCGCCGGCACTACACGATGGCGCCGTTCTCCGACGACCGCGTGTGCGTTCGCGGCACCATGAACGAGGTCCATCACGCGCCGTGGGCCGCGCTGCTGATGCCCTTCGGCCGTCTGTTCGGCGCACTCGTGCCCCATACCGGCACCGACGTGCCGATCGAAGTGCACTACCGCTGCCGGCCGGACAGCGCGAACCTCCATTGGGACCGCGTCTTCCACTTCGAAGGCCGCCCGCCCTTTCACTTCCGCTCGCACATGGAGCACGCCGCGGCGCGGGGCAGCGAGGTGGTCGAGTACGTGCGCTTCGGCATCGGCATGCGCCTGGCGGTGAGCGCGGAGGACGGCGCGCTGGTGTTCCGCGACCTCGGCTACCTCTGGCGCATTGCCGGCCTGCGCATTCCGCTGCCGCTGGGCCTGCTGCTGGGCACCGCCTACGTCGAGGAACGGCCCGACCCGGCGGACCCCGACCGCTTCACCATGAAGATGCTGCTGCGCCACCGCTGGTTCGGCGACGTTTTCCGCTACAGCGGACACTTCCGATTGGGGCGCTTCGGTCCACAATGAGCACACCATGCCGCGCCGCCCCGAAAACCTCTACGCCCAGTACCACGCCCATGTCTACTTCGCCCCCGCCACGGTCGCGCAGGCGCGCGAACTCTGCGAGCGGGCCGGCAAGGAACTGATGGTGGTCGTGGGCCGCGTGCACGAGCGCCTCGTGGGCCCGCATCCGCACTGGAGCTGCCAGCTGGCTTTCGATGCGGCCGAGTTCGACCAGGTCATCGACTGGCTCGACGCCAACCGCAACGGACTCGACATCTTCGTGCACGGCGTGACGGGCGACGACTTCGCCGACCACACGGCGCACGCCATGTGGCTCGGGGAAGAAAGCGTGCTCGACCTGCGGATGTTCCGGCGCTAGGCGCGCACCCGGCCCGGGTCAAGGGAGGCTGCTCATCGGCTCGAGCGCTTCTGGCGCGCGAAGCGGTGGGCTTCGGCGAGCAGGTGCCCCACCTCCTCGTCGGTCGTCTGCGAAAAATCGCTGTACCAGGTACCGACGGCCATGAACGAATCGGGGCATTGCACGCAAAGCACCTGGTCGACTTCGGGGCGCAGGGTTTCCAGGGCATCGGGCGAAACCACCGGTGCCGTGGCGATCACGGCGGCGGCCCCCTGCCGCTTCAGTCCGCGAACGGCCGCCAGCATCGTGGAGCCGGTGGCCAGGCCGTCGTCGACCACGAGGACCTTGCGCCCGCGCACGTCATGCGCCGGCCGCCCGCTGCGGTAGGTGCGCTCGCGGCGTTCGAGCTCCGCACGCTCGGCGCGCACGACCTCTTCGATGGCCGACTTGTCCAGTTGGAGCCATTGAACCACGTCGTCGTTGATCACCGTGATGCCGCCGCCCGCGATCGCGCCGAAGGCATATTCTTCGCGCCCGGGCACGCCCAGCTTGCGCACCACATACACATCGAGCGGGAGTTCCAGGCGCTTGGCCACTTCGAAGGCCACCGGCACGCCGCCGCGCGGCAGCGCCAGCACCAGGGCGTCCGCGAAATCGCCGTGCTCCAGCAGCACATTGGCCAGCAGGCGACCGGCTTGTGCGCGATTGCGGAATTCCATGCCTCTGTTCCTTCGATGGAATTCCACTCTCCGCGCCCTGCGGGCGGCGTCTGTCGGAAGCGACGCGAATGCGCGTAGGAATGTTCGGACCCGGCCCTGCAGAGGGGGATCGGCTCATCGCCCCGGCACCTGGCCAGCTAGAACTCCGCGTCGAGCTCGTCGATTTCCTCGGGCTCGCGCTTCGCGGCGCTCACCCATTCCTGCATGTCCGGCAGGCTCATCACCCGCTTGCAGTAGGCCGTGCAGATGCTGTCGAGCGCCACGTCATAGCTCAGGAAGCGCGTGACCACCGGCGCATACATCGCATCGGCCATGCCCGGCTGCTTGCCGAACAGGAAGGGCCCGCCGTAGGCCTTGAGGCACTCGCGCCAGATGGCGACGATGCGGTCGATGTCGGCCTGCGCGCGCGACCAGACCTTGAAGCCCGTGAAATGCGCCTTGATGTTCATCGGCAGCGCGCCGCGCATCGAGGAGAAGCCCGAATGCATCTCGCCGCAGATCGCGCGGCAGTGCGCGCGGGCCGCCGCATCCGCCGGCAGCAGCCCGGCCTTGGGCTTGATCTCGTGGAGGTATTCGCCGATGGCCAGCGTGTCCCACACCTTCACGCCGCCGTGCTGCAGCGAGGGCACCAGCATCGACGAGGAGAGCAGCAGCATCTCGGCCTTCATCGCCGGATCGTCGGGCGGAATGATCTTCTCGCTGAAGTCCAGCCCGGCCAGCCTGCACATCAGCCAGCCGCGCAGCGCCCACGCGCCGTAGTTCTTGCTGCTGATGGTGAGAACGGGTTTGGCCATCGTGGAGCTCCTTGATGTTGCGTGCCTGCGTGCAAGCCCCATGCCACCCGGCTGGCCCGCAACTTGCCTGCACCCGCTGCATGCTGTACCGGGCCTACCAGAACCAAGCCGACCTCCTCTCGCTCCCGCGGCTCACGGCGCAGTACCTGGGCAAGGCACTCTGGAAAGACGGGACGGAACGCACCATGATGCGGCGCCTGGCCGCCCAGTTCGAGGTCTTCTCGCGCATGCGGCTGACCCATTCGCGGCCGGCCTACGGCATCGGCAGCGTGACGGTCGATGGCGCGGAAGTGGTTGTCCACGAAGAGAAAACCCTGGTCTCGCCGTTCGGAACGCTGCTGCATTTCCGCAAGGACATCCAGGCGGTGCATCCGCCCGTGCTGCTGGTTGCACCACTCTCGGGCCATTTCGCGACGCTGCTGCGCGAAACCGTGCGCACCCTGCTGCGCGACCACGACGTGTACCTGACCGACTGGCACAACGCGCGCGACGTGCCGCTGTGGCATGGCGGCTTCAGCCTCGACGACTACACGCTGCAGCTCATCCGGTTCCTCGAGGCCGTGGGCCCCGGCGTGCACATGGTGGCGGTCTGCCAGCCGTGCGTGGCCGCGCTGGCCGCCACCGCGCTGATGGCGGAAGACGACAACCCCGCCACCCCGCGCAGCCTCACGCTGATGGCGGGCCCGGTCGATTGCCGCATCAACCCGACCGGCGTGAACGTGCTCGCGACCAGCAAGCCCATCGAATGGTTCCGCCGCAACCTCATCAGCCATGTGCCGTGGCCGCACGCGGGCGTGATGCGGCGCGTGTACCCGGGCTTCCTGCAGCTCTCGGCCTTCATGAGCATGAACCCCGAGCGCCACAAGAAGCAGTTCGAGGACATGTTCCGCCACCTCGTCGAAGGCGACATCGAGAAGGCCCGCACCATCGGCACCTTCTACGACGAATACCTCGCGGTGAACGATCTGCCGGCCGAGTTCTACCTGGAGACGGTGGAGCGCGTGTTCCAGACCTACGACCTGCCGCGCGGCGTGCTCACCGTGGGCGACCGCACGGTGAACCCCGCCGCCATCCGCCGCACCGCGCTGCTCACGGTGGAAGGCGAACGCGACGACATCTGCGCGGTCGGCCAGACAGTGGCGGCGCAGGACCTCTGCACCGGCATCCGGCCGTACCTCAAGGCCCACCACCTGCAGGCCGGCGTGGGGCACTACGGCGTATTCAGCGGCAGCAAGTGGAATACGCAGATCTATCCGCGGGTGCGCGAGACGATCCACGCTGCGGCTGAGCTGTACTGAGGGCCTGCCTGCGCTCCGTCCGGGGGCATGTTGGGGCGCCCCGAACGCGCCGCGACCACGCTAAATCGCAGACAGGCCCTAAGGCTGGCGCCGCGCGCGCGTGCCCTTGGTCATGCGGCGCGCCGTTGCCTCGCCGGCCTGCGGCAACCTGTCGCGCAGGAACGCGATGAGTTCCTGCGCCACCACATTGCGCATCGGCCCCGGCAGGTAGGCCAGCACCACGCGGCGCTCGATGCGCGGCTTCAGCAGCGGCACCACCACCATCTCGGGATCGCGCAGCGACGAGGTGTAGAGGCGCGGCATCAGCCCCAGCGCCTGCCCGCTGCGCACCAATGCATAGAGCGTCTCGGAATAGCTCACGCGGTACGGCTCCGCGCCCTGCGCGAACTGCGCGCGCGCCGGGTTGCCCAGGGCCGGCATGCTGCCGCTCTCGAACAGCACCAGCCGCTCCTTGCCGATGGCCTCCCAGTTGGCGTCGCCGGCCGCCGCCAGCGCATGGTCGCGGCGCACCACCAGCACCAGCGGGTCGCGAAACAGGTCGATGCAGGTCAGGCCGCCCGGCGGCTCGGTGATGGCCGCGACCGCCATGTCGAGCTGGCCGCTGCGCAGCTCGGCCAGCAGGGTGGTCGAGGGCGCGTCGCGCCAGGCCAGCTCGACCTCGCGCTGGCCGCCTTGGAGGAACTCGCTGGCGGCCGCCGCGACGCGCGCGCTGGCCGACGGAATCACGCCCACGCGCACGAAGGCCCGGCCGCGCTGCACCGTGCTCTCGATGTCGCGCAGCGCCACCTCGAAGGTGTGGACCAGGAAATCGGTGCGTGCCAGCACCTCGGCGCCCACCCGCGTGAGCTCCAGGCTGTGGGTGGAGCGGGTCAGCAGCTCCGCGCCGAGCAGCTTCTCCATCTGCTTGATGGCGTTGCTCAGCGCGGGCTGCGTGATGGCCAGCCGCCGGGCCGCGCGGCCGAACTGCCCCTCCTCCACCAGCACCGAGAAGAACTGCAGCTGGCGCAGCGTGAGCGCTCGCAGGGGCAAGGTGGGCATGGACATCCCCGGTTATTGATTCAGTGAATCAAATTATAGAAATTCAAAATTTTCCTTATGAGACGCCACTCCCTAGACTGGTCCGCATGACCAGCCCCACCTCGCCGCCCTTCACGCTGGAAGCCATGCTGCATGCGATCCCGAAGGTCGAGCTGCACTGCCACCTGTTCGGCACGGTGCGCCACGACACCTTCAAGCAGCTCAACCTGCGCGCCGGCGCGCCGCTGGCGGCCGACGAGATCGAGGGCTTCTACACGCGCGGCGAAAAGCCGGTCGGCGTGCTGCGGGTGCTGCGCGCGCTCGACGCCCAGCTGGTGCGCACTGCCGGCGACCTGTACCAGCTCACGCTCGAATACCTGCAGGACGCGGCCTCGCACAACGTGCGCTACGCCGAGTTCTTCTGGAACCCGACCGGCACGGTGCACGGCTCCGGCATCCCCTACGCGATGGCCCAGGGCGCCATCGTCCGCGCGATCCACGATGCGCAGCAGGCGTTCGGCATCGCCGGCCGGCTCATCGCCGCCATCGACCGCGAGGCCAGCCCGGAGGCCGCTGTGGAAATGGTCGAGTGGGTCAAGGCGCATCGCTGCGACGAGGTGATCGGCATCGGCATCGACTACCGCGAGGTCGACCGCCCGCCCGAACTCTTCACCCAGGCCTACGCCGCGGCCAGGCGCGCCGGCCTCAAGACCACCGCGCATGCGGGCGAGTTCGGCATGCCCTGGACCAACGTGCGCACCGCGCTCGACGTGCTGCAGGTCGACCGCATCGACCACGGCTACACGGTGGTCGACCAGCCCGAGTTCGCGCGCCAATGCGCCGAGCGCGGCGTGATCTTCACCGTGGTGCCGACCAACTCCTACTACCTGCGCACGCTGCCGCCCGAGCGCTGGGCCATCGACCATCCGATCCGCCGCATGCCCGGCCTGGGCCTGCGCATCCACCCCAACACCGACGACCCGACGCTGCACAAGGTCACGCCCACGCAGGCCTGGCTGATGATGGTGCGCGACTTCGGCTTCGGCCTCGACGACCTGCGCGGCTTCATGCACAACGGCCTCGACGGCGCATGGATCGACGACGCGCAGCGCCGCGAATGGCGCACGCTGTGGAGCGAGTCCTTCGACACGCTGCGCGCCCGCCTCGACACCGACCCCACCGCCTCCCATCCTTCCACGCCCGGACGACCCACGCCATGACCACGCCCCGACGCCTGCTCCTCGCCGCCGCGCTCTGCGCCCCCTTCCTGCCCACCGCCGCGCTTGCGCAGGCATGGCCGGCCGCCAGGCCGATCACGCTGATCGTTCCCTACACAGCCGGCGGCAGCGTGGACGTCAACGCCCGTCTCGTCGCAACGCGGCTCGGCGAACGGCTCAAGCAGTCGGTCGTGATCGAGAACGTGAGCGGCGCGGGCGGCGCCATCGGCGTGGCCAAGGCCGCCAACGCGGCGCCCGACGGCTACACGCTGGTGGTCGGGCCCGACAGCGCCATCGCCATCGGCAAGCTGGTCAATCCCACGGCCTTCCGCTTCGATCCGCTGAAAGACCTGGTGCCGGTCGGCCTGCTCAACACCGCGCCGATGGTGCTGGTCGCGCGGCCCGGCCTCGAGGCCCAGACCTTCAGCGACTTCGTGAAGCTCGCCAAGGCCAAGCCCGGCAAGTACAACTACGCCACCTCGGGCGTGGGCACGGTGCTGCAGCTGGCCATGGAACTGCTCAAGGAGCGCAGCGGCATCTTCGTCACGCACGTGCCCTACCGCGGCGGCGCGCAGATCGCCACCGACGTGATCGGCGACCAGGTCGACCTCGCGATGCTGGTCAGCACCAGCGCCATTGCGCATGTGAACGGCAAGCGCCTGAAGGCGCTGGGCGTGACCAGCAGCAAGCGGCTGGCCGCGCTGCCCAACGTGCCCACCTTCGACGAGATGCCCGGCCTCAAGGGCTACGACATGGTGAGCTGGACCGGCATCTTCGCGCCCGCGAAAACGCCCCCGGCCGTGGTGGCCCAGATCAACCAGGAACTCAATGCCGTGCTCCAGGAAGAAGGCGTGCGCAGCAAGCTGATGGAGCAAGGCGCACTGCCGGGCAGCGGCACGCCCGAAGCCTTCGGCCGCTTCGTGCAGGCGGAGTACGCGCGCAACCAGAAGATCGTGCAGACCGCCAACATCAAGGAGTGAACGCGCGATGAAGAAGACCTTGCTGTCCCGGCGCGCACTCGTCGCCTCCGCCGCCGGCCTGGCCGGCATGGCCTTCGCGCAGGGCCACACACCCGCCCAGCTGGCGCAGGCGCTGGCCGGCACGCCGGCCGCGCAACTGCCGCCGGCGCCCGGCAAGCGCCAGGTCGTCATCGACACCGACCCGGGCCAGGACGACGCCGTCGCGCTGCTGATGGCCATGGCCGCCACCGACCGGCTCGACATCCTGGCGCTGACCGTGAGCGTGGGCAACCTGCCGCTCACCGTGACCGAGAAGAACGCACGCATCGTGCGCGACTGGGCCAGGCGCCCGGAGATTCCGGTCTACGCGGGCTACCCGCGCCCCCTGGTGCGCGAACCCATCTTCGCGGACGACGTGCACGGCAAGACCGGCATGGAAGGCCCCACGCTGCACGAACCGCGCGGCCCCCTGATGCCCACGCACGCGGTGCAGTACCTCATCGAGACGCTGCGCGCCGCCGCGCCCAGGAGCATCACGCTCGTGGGCCTCGGCCCGCTCACCAATTTCGCGGCCGCGCTCAATTCGGCGCCGGACATCAAGCCGGCGATTGCGGAGATCGTGGTGATGGACGGTTCCTGGGGCGTGGGCGGCAACATCACGCCCGCGGCCACCTTCAACGTGTATGCCGACCCCGAGGCAGCATCGATCGTGTTCCGCAGCGGCGTGCCGGTGACGGCCATGTCGCACGACGCGGCGCGCCGCGTGCTGCTCACGCCCGAGCGCATCGTGCCTTTCCGCACCATGGGCAACAACGCCGGCAAGGTGGTGGCGGACATCTTCGATTCGATGATGGCCTACGGCGTGCGCCGCCGCGGCGTGGCGGTCGGCCCGATCTACGACCCCTGCGTGATCGCCTACCTGCTGAAGCCCGAGCTCTTCAAGGGTGCGAAGGTGAGCGTGGATGTGGAAACGAAGGGGGAGTTCACCACCGGTGCCACGGTGGTCGATTTTCGCGGCTACAACCGCCGCACGCCCAACACGCTGTGGATCAGCGAGGCCGACACGGAAGGCTTCCACGCGCTGCTGCGCGCGCAGATCGCACGGCTGCCCTGAACAACGGGGTCAGTCGTCGGCCTTGCTCTCGTCTTCCGCCGGCCAGTCGCGGATGTAGGCCTTGAGCATCTTGTTCTCGAAGTTCTGGCTGTCCACCACGGCCTTGGCCACGTCGTAGAAGCTGATCACGCCCATCAGCATGCGCTTGT